>Ga0105053_10000029_pt1 | contig 136467 bp, 127 predicted proteins | sample BON01_FD_78093 | JGI IMG/M metagenome (GOLD analysis project Ga0105053, IMG submission 78093) | Freshwater microbial communities from Lake Bonney liftoff mats and glacier meltwater in Antarctica - BON-01 | ecosystem: Environmental > Aquatic > Freshwater > Ice > Glacier meltwater | place: Lake...
GAAGCGAAAATCGATCAATGGCCGGAAGACAAAGTGGCGGCGTTACCACCACATATCCGTCGTTTCTTTGATGATCCGAATACGCGTCGTGGCTTCGATTTCAATGCTCCCAACAAACCGGCCAACATGCGGAGTGAGGCGCGGGGGATTTCTCCGAGCCGCTGGGAGAAGGCGTGAGGCTCAATGATACTTTGTCAGAAACGCGACGATCTCGGGCGCGGGTCGACCACGCTGGCCGCGGGAGCTCTCCCTGCGTGCGCCCGGTTTGAAATCGTTACGACGAACGCCTCAAACTTCAGGGGACGATCCGCATGCGCAGCAACCGGCCGCTGTCGGTTTCCGCCGTGTAGATCGTGCCGTCGGGGGCCACGGTGATGCCGTGAGGATAACCGAACTGGCCGGGCTCCGACCACACGTCGAGCAGTTGCCCTTGCTTGTTCCATCGCACCACCGCGCCGTCGAGTCCGGCGGCGCCGTAGAGGAAGCCATCGGTTGCATAGTGCAGTCCGTCGACCGAGTGCAGCCCCGGCCATTCGGCGAGGCAGTCGCCGTTTTCGTCGTAAACGAGCACCCGGTCATTTTCGCGGTCGGAGAGGTAGAGCCGATTGTCCTCGTCGCGCGCGAAGACGTGCGGCGTGTGAAATTCACCGACCGCCGGGCCGCGCCGTCCCCACGATTTCACTAGGCGATCATCGGCGCTAAACTTGGCGACGCGCGAATTCCCGTAGCCGTCGGACACAAAGTAGTCGCCGGAGGGCAGCACGCAGACATGCGTGGGTTGGTGGAAATGAGTAGCGTCGCAGCCGCTAACCCCATCAACGCCAAGCGTCTTGACGAGGTTGCCTTCAGGATCGAATCGCCAGATCAGGTGGCGACCGACATCGGTCACCCAAACATGATCCCACGGATCGACATGCACACCGTGCAACCAGTGGCGCAGGTCCATCGCCACGGGTTCGTCGCCCATGAGGTTGTAGCCGATGGTTTTTCGCTGCAGGTCCGCGGCAATCTCCCGATCAAACGAGCCGTCGGGACGGAAGCGCAGCAGCGGGTTGTTGCCGCGATGGGCGACGTAGAGATAGCCGCGCGAGTCGAGGGCGACGGCGCTGACGCAAAACAGCGTGATGTGCGGCGGTAGGTTCGGCCAATCCGGGTCGATGCGCAGGCGCGAGGTGGAGCGATGGGCGAAGGCCGGGGCGCGGGTGGGGTTCACGGGGTTTTTCGTTGGGGGTTACCGGGCGAGGACGACAAAGGCGATGACCGGTGCGATGGATACCACATAGTAGACGGCCATGACGGACTTCGATTTACCTCGGGTCGGCAGTTGGCTGAAGAGAGGTCCGGCGACCATGGTGACGGCGAGAGCGATCGGCGCGATCCATTGGAAGCTGACGAGGTCGCCGCCGATAATGAGTTCCCAATACCCGATGAGGAGGGCCGCCGAGAAACTGTAGAACGCCCCCATAAGCGCGCCGAACGGCGTGGCGGACTTCACGAAGAGGGCGAGGAAGAAGAGTCCGAAGAGCGGACAAATCAGGAGATTGACTGTCTTGCTGGCAACTTCGATGAGGTTGCCCGGAATCAAGCCCGCCACTTGACTACCTGCGATGGCGACGATGCTGATCAACGCGGCGAGATAACGCGCCGTCCGCAGCTGACTCGCGTTGGAGCGCGGTGGACCTTTGCGAAAAGGATCAATGAAGTCCGTCGAGATAACGGTGATAGAGGAGTTGATCCCCGAGCTGAGGCTCGACATGGCCGCGGCGAGCAGGCCGGCCAACACGAGTCCAGGAACGCCGGCGGGCAAGAAGTGGCTCACGTAATGAGGAAAGAACACGTCGCCTTTGCCCGAGAGCGAAAGCGTCGAGGGAATCGCTTCTGGGTTGCTCCGGTAGAACCCGAGGACGGCCAAGCCGACGAGTCCGAGGATCACGGTGACGACGATGTTGCCCATCGTGTTGTGGAGAAAGGCTCGCCGGGCGGCCTTCTCGTCGCGCGTGCTCAGGTAGCGCTGGATGGCCATTTGATCCGAGGCGGAGGTGCAGAGCCACCAGATGATCGCGCCGACAAAGGTGCCGACCACGGTGACCCGGACATCCGGATCGAGACTAAAGAAAGGCTGCGGTTGCCAATGATTGGCCCACTCCGTCGGCCACCAACCGCCGACTCCGCCCATTGAATAGGTGATGTAGATCAGCGTAAAGATCGCTCCGACCAGCAGCACGAAAAACTGCACCACGTCACTGACGACGACCGCGCGCAAACCGCCGGTGACGGTGTAGATGGCCGTGAGTCCTCCGGCGAAGATAGCCAAGGGAGTGGCCATCGCCTGATCCCAGCCCATCACGGTCACGAGGACAAACGAGGTGGTGTAGAGCATCACGGACATCCACAGCAGCCGGGTCGCTACGAAGATGGTCGAGCCCAGCAGTCGCACGGGAAACCCGAGCCGCTTCTCGAGCAGCTCGTAAGCGCTCGTGACCGGCAGCTTCATGATCATCGGAATGATCCAGTAGCCGACGATCAGATAAATCAGCGGCGCGGCCACGACGCCGATGGCAACGAGCACGGGTCCGTTTTGGATGATCTCTCCAGGCACCCCGATGTAGCTCAGCGTGCTGAACAACGTGGCGTAGAGCGAAATCCCCGCGAGAAACGGCGAGATGCTCCGACTGCCGACAAAATATTCCTCCGTGGTGGTCTGCCGACGCGAATAATAGACGCCGATGCCGATCAGGGCCAACGCATAGACGATGACAACCAGCCAATCGAGGGCGCCAAGTCCCCTCGAAGGGGCGTCAGCTCCGTCCGCCGCGAGGGCGGAGAGGGGGAACGCACTGAGCGTGAAGAGCAGACAGATGATCCCGCGGAGGCGCGGGAAGGAGGGGGTAGAGGTGGTGGCGCTCATCGAATCGGGGTGGGGTAACGAAGGTCGGTCAGCTCGTCTTGGGCACGGCGATGCAGTCGATCTCGAAATGCAGGACGGCTGGCAGGCAGCCGGTGATCGTGGTGCGAGCGGGATAAGGCGCGGAGAAATACTCGCGATAGAGTTCGTTGAAACGAGGCGTGTTGGCGGGATCGCGGATGTAGTTGCGCGTCTGCACAACGTGCGCCAAATCGCTGCCGACGGACTCGAGCACCTTGCGCAGGTTTTCCACCGAACGGCGAAACTCGGACTCAAAGGTGTCCGAGATGATCTTGCCGGTGGCGTCGACCGAGGCTTGCCCAGAGACGAAGATCAGATCGCCGACCTGCACGGCCGGGCTGAAGGGAAGATGGGAGACGGGCGTGGATTCGTCGCGAGGATAGCTGACAGCGGGATGGTTCATGCGTGGAGGTAGGTTGGTTCGGTGATGGGATCGAGCGGGTAAATCGGTCGATCGAGTTTCTTCCAAGGGAAGGTCGAGAGATTGCTGCTGCAGGGCCCCGGCGTATCGACGAAGTAGGAGGCCTTGGTGATGGGATCGTAGCCGCGGCGGTGAGCGACGGCGGCTTTGACGCCGATGATCGTGAAGGAGCTCGGTTCGATACCTTGGCTCCGATACTGACCGAGGTCGAAGGGCGGAGTTTTGCGCGTGGTGAGCAGGACGGTGACGCCGCCGATGCGCACGACGGCCGATGGGCCCATTTCAAAATACATGCCGCTCATCGAGGCGAGGTGGCTGTTCTTGTCGATGAGTTCAAAGTGTCCGTCGCTACGGGAGACAAAGATCACGTCGATCACGACTGGTCCCGGATCGAGGTGGGAACCCTTGCCGCCAATGGAGATCTGCTTGACCTCGCCGGGCCCCATTTCGGCGACGGCCGCGACGGCGGCCGGATCGGCGATCGCGACGAGGGCGTTCGGGGCTTGGTGATCGATCAAAGCGCGGAGAATTCCGGTGCCGTCACCGGGGGCGCCTCCGCCGATGTTGTCCGCCGGCTCCACGAGGAGGACGGGGCCCTCGACGTCGGTGGGCAAGTTAAAGAGCACGTCTTCGACTGACGGGTAGGTGATGTTGCCTAGCTCGCGGATCGACCAAGCGAGGCGTGCGCCGCGTTCGAGCTGCCGCTTCGCGTGCGCGGACTCGCCGGTGTAGATCACACTGAGTGAGAGCCCGGTGTCAGGCGTGTCGGCGAAGGCGAAACCGGGCACGATGTTGCACGCCCAAATGGCGGGATCGCTCGCTTCGAGATCGGCGGCGAATTTTTTGAGCGTGATCATCGGGTCGGTGCTCGTGCCGGTGCCGGGAGGTGCCCACATGAGAGGCACCCGACACCAAGCCATCTTGGGGATGGTCTTTTCGGCCAGAGCCCGCGCCATGATCTCGGTCGTCCGCACGGCGCTCGCACGAGAATCGCTGTGCGGGTTTTCGCGGTAGGCGACGAGCCCGTTGGCCAGACGGCACATCCGCGCGGTCACGTTGGCGTGGAGATCAAACACCGCGAAAATCGGCACCGTGGCCCCGCCGGGTAAGGCGCGGATCCGTTCGAGCAATTCGCCTTCGGGATCGGTAAGCGACGATGTAACCATCGCCCCGTGGAGGACGAGGTAGATCGCGTCGACGCCGTCTTCCAGCGCGGGTCGAGCACGTTCAACAAACTGGCCCCAGAACGTGTCGAAGACCTCGTCCTCGACAATGCCGCTTGGCTGGGCGCGCGCGTCGATCGTCGGGATCACGTCCAGCCCGAGCGCGTCCGCGGCGTCGAGGAATCCGTCGGTCGGCGAGGCGTCGCCCCGTTTGGCGAGAATGGCGTCGCCACAGGTGACTTGGAAGTCAGCCCAACGGGTGGGGGTGTCGACGAAGGTGTGGGTTTCGTGAAAAAAACCGGCGAAGAGAATGCGGGGCTTCATGGGGAGAAAGGCGGGAGGACGGCTCCCGCCATGAGAGAATTTGTGCAGCCGATGACGGGCACGAGGGGTTACGCAGCGGGCTGATACTCGGCGGCGTGGCGGGCGAAGGCGGTCGCGGCGCGCGCGAGCGTATCATCGATGTCTTGGTCCGTGTGCGTGGTGCTGATCGACCAGAGGCCGCGTTCGATGGCGCGGACGCCTTCTTCAAGGAGACAGCGGCGGAGGTGACCCCAGCGCGGAGCGTCATGCCGCAGGACGTAGTCGCGATAATCCACGATGAGCCCTTCGGCGGCGCCGGGCTTGAGCAACACGGTGTGAAACGCGAGTCCGGGGCCCTGCGGTCGCATCGGGATGAGGTTCTTCTTGGCGAGATCGGAGAGCCCGGCCATCAGGCGGCGGCCGAGCGCGATGATGGTGGCTGGGTGGGCATCGCCCTTGGAGATCACCTCGTCGAGACACCATTTGCTCGCGGCGAGGCACAGCGGATTGGCGTTGAGAGTGCCGGCGTGGATCGCTTCGCCGGAGATGATCTTGGCCATGGCCTTGGTCGTCCCGGCGAGGGCGGCGAAGGGAGTGCCACCGCCGATGGCTTTGCCGAGGATGGTGAGGTCGGGTTTGAAACCGTAGTAGGCTTGGGCCCCGCCGGCTCCGAAGCGGAAGCCGGTGATGGTTTCGTCGGCGATCATCATCATGCCGTCGCGATCGCAGAGTTCGCGGATGGTTTCCATGAGACCGGCGACCGGCTCGATGCAGCAGGTGTTACAGAGGGCGGGCTCGAAGATGATGGCGGCGATCTGACCTTTGTAGGCGTCGACTCGCCGACGGAGATGCTCGGGGTCGTTCCATCGGGCAACGACAAACTGTTCGGTGACTTCGGGAATGATGCCCTTGCTCGGATGCGTTTGCGCGGGATTCTCAGGGTCCGCCCAGGTGCTCGGCGGATTGGCAAATCCGGTAAGACCCTCGTCGCCCCAACCGTGGTAGTGGCCTTCGAAACGAAGGATCAAGGGGCGCCCCGTCGTGGCGCGGGCGAGGCGGAAGGCGGCCATGACCGATTCGGTGGCGCTGTTGTTGAAACGCACGAGGTCGACCGACGGGATCATTGCTTGGAGACGCTCGGCGACGTCGATCTCGAGTTCGCATTGAGCGGCCCAATGCAGACCGAGGCGGGCTTGCGCGCTGATGGCATCGGCCAGACCGGCGGGCGCATGTCCGTAAAGCAGGGCGCCCTGCCCGAGTTGGTAGTCGATGGTTTCGTTGCCATCGACATCCCAGACGCGCGGACCTGAACCCTTCGCAAAATAGAGGGGCACGGGCTGTTCCAGCTTGCGGATGCCACTGTTGATTCCGCCGGCGATGCTTTTTTGGGCGCGAGCGAAGAGTTCTTGAGAGCGGGTGAAGGTGGCGGACATAAAATCGGAGTTGGAGATTCGGAGGCAGGTGATCGGGTTCAGGCTTGGGCGCGTTGGGGCGAGTCATCGTCGGTGAGCTGGCACATCGCGCTGATGAGCGCGTTGCGGCGGTCGTCGGGAAAACGGTTGACTGGCACCGAGACGCTGATGCCGGCGAGGGGTTCTTCGAGGGAGATGAGAGAGATCGCGACGCAGGCGACACCCGCGACGGTTTCCTCTTCCTCGAGGGCGCATCCGCGAACGCGGGTGGCGGCGAGTTCCCCCTCGAGTCGGAGCCGGGCGGCGATGCGCCCGCGGGCGGGCAGGGTGGCGACCGCCTTGGCGACGAGGCGAGCTTGTTGCTCTTCCGGCAAATGGGCGACGATGGCGCGGCCGAGGGCGGTGGTGTGAAACAGATCGCGGGCGCCGGGTTTCACGATCCAGCGCAGGGCCTGCGCGGTCTCCGTCACGTGGGCGTAGCGGATGTAGATGCCTTCAAGCACGCCGAGATTGACGGTTTCATCGAAGCGATCGTGAAGTGCGGCGATCAACGGCTGGGCACGGGCGCGCAGGGCGGCGTCGCGCCCGTGTTCGCGGAGGGAGCTGAGACGCTCCGACAGTTGGTAGCTACCGCGCGGGCCGGCGGGGCTGACGTAGCCGAGGTCGCGCAGACTGCGCAGGATGCGGTGGACGGTCGGCTTGGGCAACCGACTCTCCTCCGCCAGCTCCGCGAGACCGAGGGTCCGGCCAGTGCGGGCGAGGACCTCGAGGATCGTGAAGGCTTTGTCGAGAACGGCGATGCTCATGGGAAGTAGTTAACTATCTATTTCACAATGTGGAATGATAATTCCGTCAAAAAAAATAAAAAATTGAGTCGGATTGCGGGTGGCAGAGGCGATGGGGTTGCTGACCTCGCGATCTCTCTCTCGGGCTGGCCGTCGACGAGTGTGGGCTGGAGGTTGGTCGAGGGGTTACGGAGTTGCGGGCTCGGCGGTGGGGTGATCGGCGAGATCGAGCGAGTGGACGATGCGCAGAAAATCCAATTCGAAGAGCGTCTGGTGGAGGATGTGGCCGTCGATGGACTCGGGAGATTGAAAGTAGCGGGCCGCGATCGCGGCGTCCGTTTCGCGGAGGTTGCGCTGATAATCCCGGGCCAACCCTTCGGTGTCGTGCTTCGCGATTTCTCTGATCCCAGCGTCTTCCATCGCGGAGACGAAGGCTTCGACCCCGTGTTCGTTCTGAAAGAGCTGGTGGAGATTTCCGTTGAACACATTGCGGCTGGAGACGCCTCCGAGGGCTCGCGGTTGAATGCCGTAGAGGTAGCCGTCCAATTGGGGCAAAAATTTGCTGGCGAGCGGGGTCGCCTGCACGCCTCGGATCACGGGCACCTCGCCGCTGGCTTGAGTGAATTTCTCATTGGTGCGCTGACTGCTGAGAAATTGCAGGAAATCGCGGGCGACCTCTTTTTGATGGGTTTTGCGAGGAATCCCAAAGGCGAAGGTCGAGGCGTGCTGGGCTTCTGAATACGGGCCGAGCACGTTGGCGCCGTATTCGGCGTCGTCCGGCGTGAGACCGGGGATCCGGAATGCGCCGAGCGGGAAGGAGGCTTGGTCGCTGAAGGAGGGGCCACCGGCGATCGTCATGAGCGCGCGCCCTTGGAGGAATTGAAAGCTGACGTCGCTCCGGTCGAATTGGAGGAAGCCCGGTTGCAGATGGCTCGCGAGGTCGCGGTAAATCTTGAGCCCAGCGAGAATCTCTGGGCTGCGAAAATCCCACTCGCCGCGGAGGTAGCGCAACGATGGGTAGAGGTTCGGCGTTACGAGCGTGAAATCGTAATCGTAGTTGGTGCGGAGGGCTAATTGCTGGGAGACGCCGATGGAAGCTTCGTTGCCCATGAGGTAGATCCCCATTTTGTCCGCGGCGATCGGGAAGAGCTCGAGCTGGTGCTCCTTGGCGTAGGCTTTGGTCAGTTCGCAAAGGGCGATGAGCTCACGCCAGTTGGCGGGCGTCCAATCGGGGTCGCCCTTAATCGCCGCCATCAGGTCGCGGTTATACATCACGCGAAGGGTGACGCCGCGATAGGGCAGGCCGAAGTAGGCACCCATCTCTGGAAGGTAGGCTTCATCGCCTTGGAGTCCGTCGACGTAGGTTTCACGGAGTCGCACGCCCTCCATCGAGGTGCCGCGGTTGTAGGGATTGGGTTTTTCGACGAGGTCGGTGATGGGCTCGAAACGCTGCGCTACCAATTGTCGGAGGTCGCGATGCCAGAGTTCGTATTGAATAATATCGGGTGGCTCGTCCGAGATGAGTTGGGTGCGAAACCACTGGAGGAAGATGCTCTGGGGGACCTTGAGAAATTTAACCGTGACGTGGGGGTGGAGCCGACTGTAGTCGCGGCCAATTGCCTCGATGGCAGCCTCACCCGCGGGTTCGCGGAAAAGATGAGCGACCCGCAGGACGATCTTGCCTTCATCGGTTTGCGGTCGATGCGAAAAGACGATCACGGTGCAGATCCCGAAAATAACCATGAGCAGGGCCCAAGGCAGGCGGCGGTGAAAGGTGCGGACGAATTGGCTCATGGCTGACCTCCGTCGATTGGAGAGATGAGTCCTTGGAGTCGGTCGCGAACCAACTGGGTGCGGATGTCGGTGGGAAACTCCTCGAGAAACTGCCGGTAGTAATCCCCGGCGCTTTCGCGATCACCCACGAGGGCCGAGAGGGTGCCCAACTGGCAGAGGGTCTTGGCCCGCGACTTGGTTTCGGAAAGATTGAGGGCCCAGAGTTCCTGCAGTCGGGCAAGCACGGCGCGGTGATCCGCTTTTCGCAGCAGCATCCCGTCCACGAGGACGAGGAGATAACTGACGCGCAATCCATGATCGGTGATGTGCTCATCCCCGGCGGTGGCGCGGTCCAGCCGAAGAGTTGGCGTCGGCTGCCTTTGCAGCGGGGCATAGATCCACATTCCCGCCGCTTTGAGTCGGGCGAGTTGGGCGACATAGGCGCTGCCTCCGGCGTTCGCTGTGCGCTCATACCACTCCAAGGCGCAGTCGTAATCCGGCGGGGATTCGAAAGTCTGACTCCATCGGCCCAAGAGATAGCCGGCCCAAAGACCGGGGTTGTCCGGCGCGTGGCTCCGGCTGCTCCACAAGTCGTCGAGTTCCTGCAGGGCGCGCTGGCGATCGCTGGATTTGAGCGCCGGGTGGTTGAGGGTGGCGACCGCCGACCCAAGCCGATGCTCGCGACTCGCTGGGCCTAGCTGTTTTTGCTTCTCGTGGGCAAAGGCCGCTTCAGCCTGCGCAAACTGATATTGTTGGACCAGGATCCAAGGATCCCCGGGCTCTGGCGTCGCCGCAGTGGCGGTGGTCGCGGCCCCCAACACTCCCGCGAAAGCGAGAAGTCGGCCGACTATGGGGAGGAGGGATTGATGATCGGCGCGGGACACGAGGCGGGTTCTGGGGCGGGGAGAAAAGGAGTGGCTCGGACGGACTTACCCGGAAGCAACGGACCACCTGGCGACCGAACTTGGCGGAAAGTGCTTTACAAACAATTTCACAATGTGGAATATTTATTCCGTCAAACAAAATATCACTATGATCATCGATTGCCACAATCACCTTGGGGTAGATCTGTTTTTCTACCTCAACGGCTACCACCCCTACGCGCAGGATCTCCCCGCGATGGTGACGGAAGGGCGCCACTGTGGAGTCGATCGCTGGGTGGTCTTCCCGATGGTGAGCAACCTGACGTTTGACGTGCGGGCGATGCGCCAAGCGAAGCTCCAGCCGGGTGGTTGCGAGACCGTGCCGTATGCGTTTGAGAACGAACGGATGTTGCAGGAGGTCTATCAACTCTACCCCGATCTGGGACGCCACACGCTTCCCTTTGTGATTTTGGATCCGTTGCGTGAACCTGTCGCGCAGCTGAAGAAGCTTCGGGAGTTGCGCGAGAAGTTCCCTTTCTACGGGCTCAAGATTCAGGCGACGGTTATCAAGTCGGATGTGCTGGCGTTGCTGCATGTGGGCCGCGGTTTCTTGGAGTTCGCCGAGGAGTTTAATCTGCCGTTCTTGATCCACTCGAGTGTAGCGCCCGAGGACACTTGGTCGCAGGCAACGAGCATCTTGAAAGTCGCGGAAGCCACTCCGAAGGTTCGCTTCTGCTTGGCGCATTCCTGCCGGTTTGATCGCGAGTGTCTCGACCGCGTGGTGGAGTTGCCAAACACGTGGTTCGATTGCTCGGCTCACCGGATTCATTGCGAGAGTGTGATCAAGGGTATGCCCAACGTCGCGCCCGCGGCGCGGCGCTTTGCGGCCGACTATCGCGACCCCCCGGCGGTGTTGCGCGCGTTGTGCGAGGCCTATCCGACGAAATTGATTTGGGGATCGGACACGCCGTTCCAAAGCTACGTCGACCAACAATACTCCTTACGGAGCACCTATGCGGAAGAGACTGCGTGCATCCACGCTCTGCCCGCCGACCTCAAGCGCGCCGTCACCCACGACAACCTGCTGGCTCTGCTCCAACTTAAAGATGAAAACATTCTCACTCGCGAATAACGCGGCGTTGGTGACCGGCTCCTCCAAAGGTATCGGGCAAGCGATCGCCCGGGGTCTTCACGATGTTGGGGCGGCGGTCGTCTTTCACGGCAACACTTCTAAGCCCGCCGACATGCCAGAAGGCAGTGGCTTCGTGCAAGGCAACCTGCTCGACCCCGAAGTGCCGAAGCAGATGGTCACCGCCGCGTTTCGGCAGCAATCCGAGCTCAATCTGCTGGTCTGCAATGCCGGGAGCTTCTTCGACGTGCCATTTCTCGACATGGAAGCGGACAGCTGGGACCGCACGATTAACCTCAATGTGCGCTCGGCCTACTTCACCGTGCAGGCTTTCGCCCGCGAACTCGTCGCCCGCAAGCGCGCGGGTTCGGTTGTGATCGTCTCGTCGACCAACGGATTTCAAGCTGAGGAGGAATCAACGGCCTACGACACCTCGAAAGGTGCTCTCGTGATGATGACCCGCACGCTCGCGCAGGCCCTCGCCGTGCACAACATTCGCGTCAATGGACTCGCCCCGGGCTTGATCCGCACGCCGTTGACCGCGCCGTGGATCGATGCGCAGGACGACAAACGCGAACACTACGAGAAAAAGATTTTGCTCGGGCGCATCGGCAATTCCGAGGACTGCGCGGGAGCGGCCGCGTTCCTGCTGTCGCCGGCCGCCGGTTACATCACCGGCCAAGTGATTGTGGTCGATGGTGGATTGACCGTCGGGCAAATCGGGCGGATGTAAACGGGTGCCGAGCGAGGGTCGGATCTCGGTCCGACTGGCTTATGCGCTCGTCGCCGAAACAAAATTCATGACTGCCCCTAAGACTCTCGACGACCTGACCACGCCAGCCGTGCTGCTCGACCGCGGACGCCTCGACCGCAACATCAAGTCGATGCAGGCGGTGTGCGACGCGCATGGCGTCGCTCTCTGGCCGCATATCAAGACGCACAAAATGGTCGAGGTCGCCCGGCGGCAACTCGCAGCCGGGGCGCGCGGGTTGACCTGTGCCAAGATCGGCGAGGCCGAGGCGATGCTGCCTTCGGGGGTGCGGAGAATTTTTATCGCGCACTCGCTGGTGGACGTGCGCGCGGCTCCTCGCCTCGCGGCGCTCGCCGACCAGCTCGACGAACTTTATGTGGCCGCCACGAGTGTGGGTCAGTCCGAGGCGTTGGCGCGTCTCGCGGTTGCGACCGACCGTGAGTTAAAGGTCGTGCTCGCCGTCGACACCGGACTCGACCGCGAAGGCGTGCGTGATCTGGAAGCGGCCCAAGCGGTGGCCGCCATCGTCGCGGCGTGTCCGCAACTTAAGCTCGCGGCAGTTTACACGCACGAAGGCCAGCTTTACGGCGCGACGCCCGAGGAACAGGTTGAGAAGACTGAGGCGGTGTTGCAGCGCCTGATCGCGGTGCGCGATGCGGTCGACCCGACCCTTCCGCTCTGGCCGGGATGCAGCGTGACGGCGAAGCTCATGGCGGCCACCGACCGAGTGCAAGTGGTGCGCCCCGGAGCCTATATGTTTGGCGACATGGCGTTGGCCGTGGGTTCGAAAGTGATGGCGGCAAGCGACGTCGCCGTGCATGTGCTCGTCACGGTCGTCGATCGACCTGCTCCTGGTCTCGCGCTCATCGACGCGGGTTCAAAAGTGTTCTCTTCCGACAAATCCCAAGCCGGCCTCAACGGCATCGCCGCCGATGGTCGCGACATTCAGGTTGTGCGTTTGAATGAGGAGCACGGCTACCTGCGCGGTGGGGAAGTGGATTCGCTCCAGATCGGTGACCGTTTACAAATCATGCCCCCCCATGTTTGCACGGTGATTAATTTGACGGATCACGTCACGGTAGTCGAAGGCGACCAAGTCGTCGACCGCTGGACGGTCGACGCGCGCGGCCGCGTCGATTGACGCGGGTGGCCCTTGTCGGCCTTGAGAATGCTGAGCGTTCGACGGCCACTCAGGCCGGGGTCACGGGTCGGCCGAGCTCCGCGGAGTCGTAGAGGGCGCGGATGAGGGAGACAGCTTTACGAGCTTCCGGGCCGTCGATGCCGAGGGGAGTGCCGTCGCGTAGATGGTTCACAAGATCCTGAATTTGCCGGAGGTGGCCCTGATGGCTGATCGCTTTGGGGTCGCTGGCCCCGGAACCGAGGGCGGTGTCGGTTGCGGCGTCGCGGATCGCCTCGTCGCCGGGTTGCGCCTCGCGAAAATCCCACTTGGTGAGGGTGTCGTCCTCGAGGCAGACGGAACCGTGTTCGCCGCCAATTTCGATCCGTCGCGACCAGCCTGGATACAAGGCAGTGCTCGCTTCGAGGGTGCCCAAGGCCCCGTCGGCGTAGCGCAAGGTCGCAACGGCAGTGTCCTCGCTTTCGATGGCGGTGTGCACCCGCCGGGCGGTGTGGCCAAAGACTTCGACGGGCATGCCGGCCAGCCACTGTAACAGGTCGATGCCGTGGATGCCCTGATTCATCGCGGCACCCCCGCCGTCGAGGGCGCGGGAGCCTTTCCAGCCTTGGTAATACGCGGCGGGCCGGTGCCACTTGATGTAAGCGCTGGCGAGGACGAGTCGACCGAGTCGGCCCGTCTCGATCGCCGTCTTGAGGTGGCGCACGTTGGCGCCGAAGCGCGCTTGAAAGATCGGCGCGACCACGACTCCGGCGGACTGGGCGGCGGTCAGCACGGCGTCGATGCGCTCGACGGTGATCTCGAGCGGTTTCTCGATGACGAGGTGCTTGCCGGCGCGAATCGCCGCGAGCGCGGGTTCGAGATGGGCGCCGCTCGGAGTCGCAATGCAGATCACGTGAATGTCGGGCCGGGCGACGAGCTCGTCGACCTCCGTGGTGTGAAAAGGGGCCCCGTGCTTTTCGGCGAGCGCCCGCGCTGTCGTCGCGTTGCGGCTCGCCACCCCCACGAGCCGGGCCCCGGTCGTGTCGTTGATTGCGAGGGCATGAAAATGGGCGATCGTCCCACTGCCGATAATTCCGAATCCGAGCTCAGTCGAAGAAGACATGGAAGAAGATGATGAAACGAAGGAGCGCGATGTAACCACGAAAAAAATGTAGGACCCGAAAACGAAGTTCAGACTCAGTAGTCAACGGGCGTCGCGAGGTGAATTATTCAGGGGGGCAACGCGGCGGAAATTGACTCAGGCGGCCGCGCGGTGCCTGCTGCTGGCATGGCGCAAAAATCAGATGGGATGAACTACGCCCCGCAGGGCAAGGCCCAATCGGTGGTGAAGCCCGGCGAGTTTGCCTTTGCCGCGGCGCATCTCGACCACGGTCACATCGGGGGCATGTGCAACGGCTTGCTGGAAGCGGGCGCGACGTTGAAATGGGTCTACGAACCTGATCGGGCGAAAGTGGAGGCATTTCAAAAATCTTTCCCGCAGGTGAAGGTCGCCCGCAGTCTCGAGGAGGTGTTGGCCGATCCGGAGATCAAGCTCGTGGCGGCCGCGGCGGTGCCGTCGGAGCGCGGAGCCATCGGATGTCGGGTGATGCAGGCGGGGAAAGATTATTTTACTGACAAGACTCCATTCACGACGTTCGACCAGCTCGCCACGGCCCGGGAGGTCGCCGCGACGACGAAGCAGAAATACATGGTCTATTACAGCGAGCGGCTGCACTCCGAAGCGGGGATGCACGCGAGCGATCTGGTGCACGGAGGAGCGATTGGCCGGGTGGTGCAGGTGCTCGGGCTCGGGCCGCACCGCTTGAGCAAGGCGTCGCGCCCTGCGTGGTTCTTTGAGAAGGCTCGCTACGGCGGCATCCTGTGCGACATTGGCAGCCACCAGTGCGAGCAGTTCCTGCACTACAGCGGCGCGACCGATGCGACGGTGACCAACGCCGCCGTGGGCAATTACGCCAATCCAGACACGCCGGAGCTCGAGGATTTTGGTGAGGCCTCGCTGGTCGGGGACAACGGTGCGTCTAATTATTTCCGCATCGATTGGTTTACCCCCGATGGCTTGAGCACGTGGGGCGACGGTCGCACGATAATTCTTGGCACTAAGGGTTACATTGAGCTGCGCAAGTATCTTGATGTCGGGCACAGTCCCGTCGGCGACAATGTGATCCTCGTGGACGGTCAGGGTGAAAAGCTCATCAGTGTGGCCGGGCAGGTCGGTTTTCGTTTCTTTGGAGAACTCATTCTCGACTGCCTCAACCGCACCGAGCAGGCGATGACCCAGGCACACGCGTTCAAGGCGGCCGAGCTCTGTCTCAAGGCGCAGGCCGCCGCGCGGGTGATGGCGACTTGACCGTGGTTCGCGGGAGTCGTTCGGGCTTGAGGCGAGGGCAGGCGCACCTAGCTTAACGCGCGCCCCCCCATGAGTGAACCTGCGGCTGCCCCCCAGCGTTCGGCGGTGCCGAATGTCTCGATCGAGCGGGTGCGCGAACGGGTGGGGCGGGTGACGGTCGCGGAGAGAGGGGAGAGTCCTTCACCGTGGTGGCTGAGCTTTGAGTGGAGACCCCGACATTTCGAAGGGAGTGACTTGGGGGCGAGGACTCTTGCGAAATCTCTGGCACGTGCTATCCCTGTATTCTCATGAAACTCCGCTCTGTTTTTTTGTTCATCACCTCCCTCGCCATGTCTCTCTTCGCCAAAGCTGAACCCCTCGCCGTGGGCGCCGCCGCTCCGGTGGTCACCGGTATCACTGAAACGGGCGCGTCGCTCAATCTGGCCGACGTCTACGCCCAACAAGACTACACGCTGGTCTATTTCTATCCCAAAGCAGACACGCCGGGCTGCACCGCGCAGGGCTGTTCACTGCGCGATGCGTATGAGGACCTCTTGAAAAAGGGCGTCGCGGTGATCGGTGTGAGCACAGACAAGCCGGAAGCGCAGAAGGCGTTTAAGGAAAAATACCATCTGCCGTTCACCTTGATTGCCGATCACAACAAGGTGGTCGTGCAAGCCTTCGGTGTGCCCACGATGCCGGTGGTGGGGTTGGCCAGGCGCCAAGCGTATCTCATTAAGGGCGGCAAGATCGTCTGGGCCGATTACAGCGCGTCGACGGCGGGGCAGGCCGCAGATGTATTGAAGGTCGTCAGCGGCGAGTAAACCTGACCGAGGACGGTGGAGAGGGGGCGAAACCGCCCTACAACTCGTCGTCGTGGACCGACGCGAGAACCGACGCGGTGGGGTCGAGTTTCACGCGGACCAGCCAGTCCTCGATCAGCGCGTGTTGATGCGAGGACGCGGTGGGCCAAGGGGCCGCGACGAGGTCGATCACCCGGAGTTGTCCGTCGATACACCGCACGAAATTGCGGGCGTGAAGATCGGCGATGAGCCACGGTCGATCTTGAAGGAAGAACAAGCGGGGGTGGTCGCGATTGGCGCGGAGAAAACGGGAAGGAATTTCGATCAGATCAGCGGGGAGATCGCCCGACATATCGTCGCCCTGCGGCAACGGGTCGCCGAGAGTTTGTTTGGCCACGACGATCCCTTCGGGGGTGATTGCGACCACTTCGGTGGCGGCGCCATGGAGAGCGTGGATGAGTAGGAGTTTCTCGAGCAACGCCTGGTAATTGCCCAGGCCCGCCTCGGCGAGAAGCAGGGCTTCATCACCCGCGTGGAACTCGAAGACACTGCCAATGCATTTCTCCTCACGAGGCAGGTAGAACTTGTAGACCGAACCGTCGGCCGCGGCATACGCCCAGGCTTCGACTCCGCCGCCGATGCGGTGCAAGTCGGCGTTGGGCTCCTCGAGAGGATTCTCCGAGGTTGAGGAGAAGCCGAAGTCTTCGAGTCGAAGAATGGGCAATTGCCCGCGAAAGGTGCGAATGGCCCGACCGAGGTGGGCCCACTCGGTGCCGGAGTCCTCGAGGAGGCTTACTTCGTCTTCGGCGAGGAGGACGAGATCGCGGTCCGAATCTGTTCGGAGACCGCATTGGGCTGCCGCCGCGCCGAGGCGAGCGAGCGCTTCCAATCGTCGCTCGTGATGGTGCTGAAGAGTGCCCCGGGCTTCCGGGCCGGGGAGTTCGCGGCCGTGGAGGAGGGTGGGTTGGCCGGTGAAGTGGTCTTGCATGGGTCCGCCATGGGCGCAACGTCAGCGCGGTCGGGGCTGATGGCAAAGAGAATTTGCCGACAAGTTATGCGCAGCCCCCCATTCAGGCCGACGCTTCCTCGGAGTCATCGTCGGGCGGGAGGATGGTGACGAGGACCTTGTCGACGCGGTGCCGGTCCATGTCCATGACCTCGAACCGGAGATTGGTCCAATCGAAGCGATCGCCCGCCTTGGGGATGCGTCCGAATCTGGTCATGACAAAGCCCCCGAGGGTTTGAAAGTCGGCCTCGTTCTCGTGGGGCAGGTCGGTGTCGAGATCGATCAGTTCCTTGAACTCGGTGACCGAGAGGGTGGCGTCGATCAGCCATGATCCGTCCTCGCGCTGGTTGGCGGTGGGCGATTCGTGCTGGGAGCCTTGGTCCGGCAGGTCGCCGACGATCGCCTCGAGCACGTCGAGCAAGGTGACCAGGCCTTGGACCGCGCCAAACTCGTCGGTGACGATCGCGATGTGCTTGCCGGTTTTTTTGAATTTCTCGAGCAGCTGGATCGCGGTGAGTTTCTCGGAGACGGTCAGCGGCGAGACGAGAAGGTTCTTGAGCGAGGTCGGGAGGCCGATCGCGCTGTGGGCCCAGAGGGATTTGACCGAGACGAGGCCGACCACTTGGTCGCGCGTGCTCTGGTAGACGGGAAAATAGGAGTGACCGCTGGTGACGATCTTGCGCCAGTTGGCCTCCTCGGGGTCGTCGAGGTTGAGGAAGACGATCTTGGGCCGCGGGGTCATCAGGTCGGTGATGGGGCTGTCGTCGAGGTTGAGCACGCTCTCGACCATTTCCATTTCGGCGGCCTTGAACACGCCGGCATGGAGCCCCTGCTCGACGAGCGCGCGCACCTCGTCGTCACCGATGTCGTCGCTGGCCTTGCGGGGTTTCAGGCGAAAGGTTCGCACGACTCCCTCTGCGGCGTATTCGAAGAGAATGAGGATCGGGGCGGCGAGCCACGAGAGCGAGTGCATGGTCCCGGCGAGCAACTTCGCGACCTTCTCTGGGTAGGCGAGCCCGACGCGCTTCGGGATCAACTCGCCGAAAAAGAGCATGAAGCTGGCGAGCCCGACCGTGACGGTGAGCAAAGCGATGGCGGGCGCCCAGATCTCGAGTGCCGGGGTTTGGGCGATGCGATCGGCGAGCGGACCGACGAAGCGGGTGCCGCCGATGACGCCAGCGATCGTGCCGCTAAGAGTGAGCCAGAATTGCACCAAGCCGAGAAAGCGCGTGGGGTGTTGGGCGAGTAGGAGCACGGAGGAGGCCGCGGCACCGCCCTCATGGGCATCCTTTTCCAGCAGAGATTTGCGGGCCGACATCACGGCGGTTTCCGCCATGGCAAGCAATCCGTTGGCGAGCACCAGCAGCAGGATCACAGGGAGTTCAAGCGGAAGGCCGAACATGGAACCAGAGACGGTAGGGCTCAGGTGGGTTGACGCAACTCTCATTGCCGGAATCGAAATTGGGGTGATTTGGCCGCAGGCTGCGGGCGCAAAGCCTAGCGACGGCGGTTTCCGTCGGTTCAGCTTGGAACGGGCGGGACGGGAGGCTAGGGTGACTCACCCTATGAAATCGCTTCTCGCCGTGGTGGCCTCATTTTTGGAGACCCGGACCAGCCGCACGAACCTGCTGGCCTTGGTCAAGCTCCTCGCGGTGCTCTTTGCGCTTATCACGATTTACAGCATCGGGTTTCACTACCTGATGGCCCAAGAAGGGCAGTCGCATTCATGGATGACGGGGATCTATTGGACGCTGACGGTCATGTCGACGTTGGGCTTTGGCGACATCACGTTTCACACCGACCTCGGGCGGGTATTTTCGCTCGTCGTCCTGATCACGGGCGTGGTGTTCCTGTTGGTGTTGCTGCCGTTTACGTTCATCGAGTTCTTCTACGCGCCGTGGATGAAGGCGCAGGCCGTCGGGCGCGCGCCGCGGGAACTGCCGGCGAGCATGCGCAACCATGTGCTCCTGACTCGATACGGACCGATCACGAAACACCTGATCAAGATTCTCAAGAAACACCGTCATCCGTATTTCATTGTCGCGCCGACATTGGCTGAGGCGCTCGAGCTGCATGACCAGAACCTGCCGGTGGTTTTGGGCGAGTTTAACGATCCGGAGACCTACCGCCTGCTGCGGGTGAATCAGGCAGCGATGATCGTGACGACGCGCACGGATGTCATCAATACCAACGTGACGTTCACGGCACGGGAGTCTTCGCCGGAGATCCCGATCGTGGCGACGGCCACCAGCGAGTCGGCGCGCGATGCGCTGGAGCTGGCGGGCGCCACTCGCGTGCTGCGGTTGGAGCTGATGATGGGACAGGCGATTGCGCGCCGAGTCCTCGACCGAGATGCGTCGGCTCACCTGATCGGCGATCTGGATGGACTGCACATTGCCGAAGCGAGCGCGGGGGGCACGCCGTTGGTGGGTCGCAAAATTTCTGAATCGGGACTCCGGGGAGGAATCGGCGTCAGCGTGGTGGGGATGTGGTCGCACGGCGAATTTCGTCCAGCCGGTCCGGAGAGCGAAATCGGATCCAATTCGATTCTCGTGTTGGCGGGCACGCCGGAGCAGATCGCGCGCTACAACCAAGAGATGGCGTGCACCGAGCGGATGGAAAGTCGCGTGGTGATCGTGGGCAGCGGCCGGGTGGGCCGGGCGACGGCCGACGCGCTCGACGAGCGCAAGATCGAGTGGATGATGATCGAGAAGCTCAGTGAACGAGTGCGCGATCCGACGCACGCGGTGATTGGCGATGCGTCGGAGCTCGAGATCATCGTGGCCTCGGGGATGCGTGATTCTTCGACCGTGATCATCACCACACACGATGATGATCAGAATATTTTCCTCTGCATCCTCTACCGCCGGTTGCGTCCCAACATCCAGATTATCTGTCGCTGCACGAACGATCTCAATGTTTCCACCTTGCACCGCGCGGGGGCGGATTTGGTGCTGTCTTACGCGTCGATGGGCGCCAACTCGATTTACAACGAGCTGCGCGATAGCGACGCGCTGTTGCTGGCGGAGGGTGTGAACGTGTTTCCGGTCCCGGTGCCGCGGTCGCTGGCCGGGCGCACGATTGCCAATTCGGGGATTCGATCGGAGACGGGTTGCACCGTCATTGCGGTCGAAGTCGACGGCCAGCGCTTGGTCAATCCGCCGCCGGAGTCACCCTTGGTGCCCGGTTGCCGGATGGTGCTGATCGGCACGCTCGAAGCGGAGGAGAAATTTATCCGGCTGTTCGGCGAGTGAGCGGTGGGACCTCGGCAGATCGTCGACCGGCTCGAGCTACCGATCAGCTGAACTTCGCGAGGCGCGCGGTGACGTCCGCTCGGAGGCGGTCGATGCGGGCTTGGGCAAATTCGGCGACAGTCAATGAGTCGTTGGCGACCAGCGGCGTGAGATCGACGGCCCAAGCGACGTCGGTGAATTGGTCGGCCGCGTGCGCGGTGTGAAAAGTGGCGTTGGCTTGGCGTCGACCAAGCGCAGCGGTGTCGTAGTGTTTGCCGCCGACGATTTGGGACGCGAACACCTGCATGAGCTGGAGCGCGAGCTCGGGGAAGGCGCTGCAGTCGAGGGCGATCTTCTCGTCGTCGAGCAACCAATCGAGACCGCGCCACGCTTCGACGCCGAGAACCTTGGTCGGCCGCTGCTCCAACGGAAGGGAGCGCAGGGCTTCGAGGCACCGCATGAGCACGGCGACATGGGTGTCGTGCTTGTCGAGCGGTTGATGAAGATAGACGACACGGGGGCGACAAGCGGCGAAGATCGCGGTGAGGTCGGCGAGGGGGCCGGGGGCTTGAGGGACCTTGACGTCGGCGCTCGGGTGACCGAGCTGGAGTTGGAGATTGTAGCGTCCGATCCGGGCGGCTTCTCGCTGCTCCTCGGCGCGGACCGCTTGCATCTGCTCGTCGGTGTAGTGGGCGAAGGGACCCGTGCGTGCGGAACCGGCACCGTTTGTCACGGTGACTCCGGTGAAGAATCGATCGTCGCGTTGATAACACTCAGCGACGGCGGAATAGGCGTTGATCTCGATGTCATCCTGATGGGCGATCACGCAGAGGTGCGTGGTGCGGGCGAGCGCGACGTCCGGGTCGGACCCGTCAGGAGTGAAAACGTCGGCCTGAGGATGGGAAAATTTCATGCCGGATGGGCGATCTCGTCGAGGATGCGGTTCACCGCATCGGCTTGAGCAGCCATGCTACGCATGAGCGCGAACTGGGTGCGCGTGCGCACGAGGTTGTGGGTGGGATAGGCGACCTTGTAGTAAGTGTCGCCTTGCAGGTAATCGGTGAGGAAGCGCAGAGCGTTCTCGTAGGTCATCAATTTGCCGGCGAAGGCGAGGTGGGCTCGCTCGGTGGCGTTGAGCACCTGGCCGACGGAGGATGAGAGATAGCCTGAAACCAGGGCGCGGAAATACGAAAGCTCGAACCGCATGTTGTCCGCTTGGGGATCGTCCTCGAAAGTTGTGCTGGTGGAAGTGCGCACCATCTCCCCGAAATCATAGAGCGGCAGACCGGGCATCACGGTGTCGAGGTCGATCACGGCCACCGCGCGATGCGTGGTGTTGTCGAGCATGACGTTGTTGATCTTGGTATCGTTGTGGGTGACGCGTTCGGAGACTTCCCCCTTGGCGAGGAGATCGAGCAGCACGTCGGAGTCGGCCTCGCTCGCGAAGGCGAGATCGATGTCGGCTTGAACGTCTTGGGCGCGTCCGACGGCGTCGTCCTTGACCGCACGGCGGAAGTTTTCGAACCGGCTGCGGGTGTGGTGAAAATTTGGAATCGTTTCCTGCAGGCGACCGCCAGGGAGGTCCGCGAGCTGAGCTTGGAAATCGCCGAACGCCTTGGCGGCCTCGGTGGCCTCGGCTTCCGTGGTGACGCGATCGACCGTGTGCGCGCCCTCGATAAAATCATAGAGTCGCCACCAACCACCGTCCGCGTCACGAGTGTGGGATGCGCCGGACTCGGTCTGAACGACGGCGAGTTGGCGAGAGGACGGGCCAGCTTTGCGGCCGAGGTGTTCGGTGACGCGCTGCACATTTTCCATCAGGCCCGCGACGTCTTTAAAGATTCGATGGTTGATCCGCTGAGCGATGTATCGACGCGTGTTTCCGGTCTCCTCGGCTGCGTTGACGACGAACGTGTCGTTGATGTGGCCATTGCCGTAGGGAGCGGTGGTAAACGCTTTTCCGTCGATGGGGAAGTGGGCGAGGATCTCGGCGAGGGCGGGCGTGGCAGCAGATTGGCTCATGAGGGGAGGTTAATTACAAATCGGTGCAACCGGCCGGCGGCGAGCGTTTTGGTCCGCGAGAGGAAAATTTCTCCGATCCCGGTGAGGGCGAGGCGGGCGAGGGGGAGTTTTCCGGTCGTGACCGCGAGAGTGATCCGGACAGTCTTTCGCTGCGGCCGAAGCTCGATGGTGCCACTGGCGCCACCGACCGCCCACGGCCATTGGACGGCGTGAGTTGTCGCGGAGAGAGTGAGAGTGCGCGTGAGAGCGGAGTAGTGAAAGCCAGTGTAGGCGTCGATCAGGCCCCAGCTGGCCATCGCGCGGGCGTAGTGATGCCCGCATTCGGCTTCATCGAAGGGGTTGCGCTTCCGGCCGTCGTAGCGGTTGCGGATGTCGCGCACGACGTGAAGCCCATCGCGCGTGCGGCCTTCTTGGAGCAGATGAATCGCGAGGCAATACTCGAAGCCAGTCATGACTTCGGTGGAGTAGGGAAACGGTTTCGCGGGACGCCGTCCGCGAGGATACGAAGCCATCAACACGGCGGAGTCGTCGCCGAGCGCGTAGCTTCGCATCGGGTTGAAGTGGCCATGGAAGTGGCGGCGCCGGTTGTGGGTGAGCACGGCTTGGAGGGCGGTCCGCTGGTGGACTGGCTTCAAGATGTGGCCCAACCGTTCGAAGTGCGCGTTGACCTGTCCGGCGAGTTGATCGATCAAGCACCCGGCGCCGAGTTGGAATTCGGGATGGGCCGGGTCCTTGGCGCCGGAGCCGACGGCGAGCCCCGGTCGCACATCAGCCCAAGACTTGGCGGGCTTGATGTGGTGTTCGTAATACTCGCCGTTGAAAAGATTCGTATCGACCCACGTGCGGCCGCGTTGGTGGAGGTCGCGGCAGTGAGCCGCAAAATCGAGATCGCCGAGAGCTGCGGCCATAGCCTCCATGGCCCGCAATGCCCCCAGATACCATGAGGCCATCTGCGGATTGGGACCGAAATACTCCACGTCCATCGTGTTGTGTTGGCAGCCCTCCATCACGCCGTCTTGGTCGGCGTCCCAGCTTCCGGGCAGCCACGCAAACGCCAGCGCCCGCTTCGCGTGCGGCCAGAGTCGGCGCAACCAAGCGGTGTCGCCCGACAACCGCCACTCGCGATGGAGTTTGACGAGGCAGCCCATTTGCCCGTCGGCGGCCGCGAAGGGCTGACTGGTTCCGGCCTTGAGTGGCAGGGCGACTCGGAAGGCCATCAGCCCGTCGGCTTGCATGGAATGATCGGAGAACTCGGTCTCGCGCATCGAGCGGGCGAGATCGGGAAAGAGGTTGGCGGTGGCGTGCTCGTAGTTCCACACGTGGGTGCAGTTGCCATGGCAGCTGCCCTGCCGGTCGAAGGAACCTTCCCAGCCGAAGAACCGACCGTCGCGGGTGCGGAAGCAAGTTTGAGAGCGAAGCGTCGAGAGATTGAACAGCGCGGCTTCGCGCACTTCCGCGGGGAGGCTGCTGGCAACCACCGAGCGGACAAAGCTGACCGTTTGACTCTCAAGGCAATCCCAACCCCGGGCGGCGTGAGCGGCGGCGGCCCACGCATCGGGAAATTGCTCCGTGTAGTAGTTGCCCACGATGGCTGGTTTCCGGCCGCGTTGACGACCCCACGCCAGCCGATGAGGAAAATGCCAAGCGAGGATGAATTTGACGTCGCGCTCCTCCCCGGGAGGGAGGCTGAGGGCCACCGCGAGCGAGGCGGTGGGGGTGTCGCTCGCCTCGGTGCGCGGTTCGAGTTTTCCGTCGTCGGAGAAGTCGTCCCAAAAATCGAGCAGGGCGTCGGACCAACCTTGGCCAACCCAACTCGTGCGATGGGTGACGCCGCGTCGAGCCGTGGTCGCGATGGCGAGGGTGCCCTGCGCGGGGTGGCGGGCGGCGACTCCTCGGGATTCCAAAAAGACGCCCCGAAGGCGATCCTGGTCGCGAAAGGAATTCACGCCACCACTGGTCCCTGTGGGAACGAGGCGTCCGCGGAAGGCGTCGAGGCTTTGTGCAAAGCCGTCGCTGCCGATGAAGTTGGGCAACGCGACGGCGACGGAGGCCCGGACGGGGCTTCGCGTGGGGTTGCGCAAACGCAGGCGAACCATGGCGACGGGTAAACCGCTGCGGTCGCTGTCGCCGGGAATCAGAGGATTAAACACTTCCATCGCGACGCGCAGGGGCACGTCAGCGTCAGCGAGATCAACCCGCGCCAAGGGATAGGCGGCGTGAAATGCACATTCGCGAAACCGCGGCAGGCCGGCGTTGGGCGAGAGAGAGCCCTCCTCTCCTTCCCATTCGTGGAGCGGCAGGGGCCCCTCGAGCAGGCGGGTGACGGCGGCCGCACCAACCTTGGCTGCACGCAGCGCGAAGAACGGGGCCGCGCGCCCTTGACCGATCGGCGTGAACCCCTTGGCGGGCCGGTTGGCGACCTCCCAATGGCGCCACGCTCCAATTCCGCACAACGACACCGTGCCGGTGCCGATCCCGCCGACGGGCATGGCGATGCGCGCGAGGGATTCGCCAGTGTAGCTCTTGAGAATCGGCCAATCGGACATGGGGTGACCTGCGATTCGGCGCAGACCGATCCTAGAACAGTTTCTCGGGATAGGTGCCGGCCTTGACCAACGCCGCAATCGCAGCGACGACGTGCGGCTGATCCTCCCGATAGGTGACGCCGAACCACGAGCTGTCGGTGGCCAGCAATTTCACGTCCGCTTCGCGGCGCTCGATCATCGTCGACACGGCGGCGGGCAGGTAAAACTCGCTCTTCAACTCGCGACCTTGGTTCGCGAGGAAGTCGCGGAACTGTCGATCGAGCCCGGCGAAGAGTGCCGACGTAAAGCCCCAGCAATTCATCGAAACGATCTCGTCGCCCGAGTAGGTGAGGCCGGCTCCAACCTCGGAGGCGTGGATGCCGGTTTGCTCGGTGATGGACTGCAGATTTCCGGCCGAATTGGTGGTGCAGACGCCGCGGGAGACGGCGCCGTTTTCAGACAGGGTGTTGGCGAGCCGAAAACCGACCATCGCGAACTCGGCCACCATCGACCGCGGCGGTGGATGCCCGGACATGGGATCGAAGCCCGGGGAGGGGGTGCGGGCGGAGAGAAATTTACCGAGCTGGGCGAAGGAGTCCGCTCCATAAAAATCATCGGCGTTGATGACCGCGAAAGGTTCAGTGAACACTTCCCGGGCGCACCAGACGGCATGGCCGGTGCCCCAGGGCTTTTCGCGGTCGGCCGGGGCGGTGAAGCCGTCGGGGAGAGCGTCGACGGCTTGAAACACGTAGTCCACCGCGATGCGGCCGGCGTATTTGGAAGCGACTTGGGTGCGAAAGAGTTCCTCGAAATCGCGGCGGATAATGAAAACCACGCGACCGAATCCGGACCGGATGGCGTCGAAGACGGCGTAATCGAGCACGGTTTCGCCGGAGGGGCCGACCGGGTCGATCTGTTTCAGACCGCCGTAACGGGAGCCCATCCCAGCGGCGAGAACGAGAAGGGTGGGTTGCATGGGGAGGCAGCAGAAAGCACGGCTTCGATCGTGGCAATCTACGAGCACGAGGGACGGCAATTATTTCAGACCACGAAAAAGGCGGCGTCCCGGGGGACGCCGCCTTTGTAATTCAGGCGATCAGGATGCTTGTGAGGCTCAGAAACTGAGCGTGTTGGTAAGCGTCCAGTTGCGAGCCGGGGACATGGCAAACGAACCTTCGGAGTATTTCTCGTCGGCCGCGTTGTAGACGCCCAAGCGGGTATTGATCTTGTAACCGCTGATTTCCCAAGGGTAGCTCAGGGTCACGTCAAACACCAGGTAGTTGCCGGCCTGGTAACCACCCGCGAGGGGGTTCCAGTCGACCGAACGGCTGACCACGGTCTCGGAGGAGTAACGCGCACCCAGACCGATGGAGAGCCCGCTGACGGGACCATCGGTGAAGGTGTAGCGGTTGAACATATTGAACCGATACTCAGGCACGTTCTCGAGGCGCGCGTTGTAGTAGATGTCCGAGGCAACCTGGGCAGCAGGGGTGGAGGCGGTGTATTTCGCGGAGCCGGGGGCAGCGCGGGTCTTGTCATACACCGTCTTGGCGGTCCACAACCAAGAACCGTTGATGACGGCTTGGTAGTTGCGCAACGGCGACCAGATGACCTCGGCTTCCGCACCTTCGACCTGGTTTTGCAGGTCGGTCGTGCGCCAGCGCAGGAGGCGGGTGCTGCGGTAGGGCGAACCCACTGGGAAGAGGTCCGTGCTGTAGTTCAGCGGTTCCTCGAGGTTGGACTGTTTGGCACCGTCATCGAGGCGCTGGTTCTCACGCTCGCCACGGAAGAAGGACAGCGTGCCGACGATGGAACCGTCCTGCTTGGCGATCTTCGCGCCGATTTCCCAGTTCATGCCCGTTTCGTTCTTGATGTCATCATAAACGCCACGGGAGGCTAGGATGGACTTGAACTGCGTGAGGCCGGTGATGGTCTGCCCCAAGTATTGGAACGAAGCCCCGGGCGTGACGCCTTGGCCGTAGGCCAGGGCACTAGCAAACCAGAGTTCCTCGTCGCCGACGAACAAGCCACCAACATTGCTGGAGTTGAACTTGAACGTCTTGGAGTTGGACGCATAGATGCTGATCTCCTTGGTGAGGGCGAACGAAGCGCCGCCCATCCAGGAGTTGCCCTTGCGGTCGTTCGGAATGCCGCGCTGGTAGGAGATCGAGTGACCCCAGACGTCTTGCGGGTAGGCCACCGCGTCCTTGTGCATATCCGGGAAGTAGACATACCACGGATAGTTGTTGGATTGATATTGCCCGCGCTCCCAGTCCTTTTCCATGCGGTAACCGCCGATGAGGTTCAGCCGGTCATCCAGCAACGAAGCCTGCATGTTCAGATACTGCGCCTCGGACTTGCTCTTGTAGCCGTCGAGCGCATTGCGGTTTTCCTGGTGATATACGCTCACGTCAGGATCGATTTCGAATCCGGCATCCCAGTTGGAATAGATCTGGCGGACGGGCTTGATGGAGCCGTCGCGCTGAAGGATCACCTGATTAACCGGCACATTGCCATGGTTGTAGAGGTTTTTATTGGTGCCGGCATAATCCGGGTTGGAGGTGGTGTTGCGGGCGCCGGGCAGGAAGGCCCATTGCGTGTCCGTGGCCGACTGCCCACCCATGTATTGTTGGTAGGGATTGATGCGCTGGAAACCGCCGAGGATCTTGGTCTTCACACCGAGGATATCAAACTTGGCGACGGCGTCGATCGTGTGGGTCTTCGCAAAGCGGTAGTAACCGGCGAGATTGCCCGTGCGCACCAGCCAGTGCTGGAGGTCCGCGTAGGGCGTCTTGATACCACCACCCTGGCCAACCGAGTAGTAACGGGTGCTTTCCTTGAGGAAGTTGTAGCGAATATCGAGCCAGTCGAAGGGCGCCAAATCCACGGTGGTTGAGAAGTTCTTCACGGTGTTGGTGGTATCGGCACCACGGCTGGTGTAGTTGAAGCCCTCATCCGTGGTCAGATTGCCCGAAGCGTCCACAACGCGGGCACCGCGCATGACGCTGGTGTAGGCCGGCAGGCTCCAGTTGCCCGTCGACGTGCGGATGGCGTTGATGTAGGTCGCATAGGCCAGCGTGGGGGTGGTCGTGTCTTGCACCACATTGGCGGCCAGACCGTTGCCGGTATTGGCGGCGATGGTGTTTTTCAGCGTGGCCGTGGACACCCCATATTGGCCGGAGGTCGACGCCGCTTTCCAGCCGGCGTAGTCGCTCCAAATCCAGTCATAGTCGTTCCAGTTGAACTGCTCCTTGCTGTATTCGGCTTCCAACGTGATCTTCAGCTTCTTGCTGTCGAGAGGCAGGAAAGTCACGGACGGATTGACCATCGTGGCTTGGCGGAACTCAAAGCGACGCTCGCCCTGGGTGTCTTCCCAAGAGCCGACGATACGGAAGGCGGCTTTCTGGGAGAGCACGGCGTTGTGGTCAAGGATGACCTTCTGGCCGCTGTTGGAGTTTTGCTGCACACTCATCGTCGTGGGGATCCGCACGAACGAAGGCATCTTGGTGACGTAGTTGATCACGCCGCCGGGATAGCCCTGGCCGAAGAAGACCGAGGCGGGCCCCTTGATGACTTCAACGCGTTCCACCTGGTCCACGCTGTAGTTGGCGTAACGGAAAATACCGTTGCGCATGATGGTGTTGACCACGAAACCGCGCATCGTGAACGTGCCCTGCGGGGTGGCGGAGTTGGCCGGCACGCGCATGGCGAAACGGGTGTCACCCGAGGCCGTGGCCGAATAACGGAACAGATCGGTGAGGCTCTTGGCGTTGGTGTCGTCAAGGAACTCGCGTGAAATGACCGAGACGTTCAAGGGGATGTCTTGAATCCTCATCCCGATCTTGGTGGCGGTCGCGGCGTTGGTCTTGAGGTAACCTTGGTCTTGGTCTACGGAGACTTCGAACGCGGATAGGACCTGGACGCCTTCTTCGGTGTCAGGGCTAGTGGCGGTCCGGTCGGCGGCGACAACTTGTGCCTGGAGGGGCACGGTTGCGACCGCAAACAGAGCAGCCAAACAGGCAGCCAAGGTATATTTGGCCCTGTGAATTGGATAGCTTGTATCTGGTTTCATGGTTTCTTTGTTGGTGTTTGTCTGTGCTAATTTGGCCGCTACGAACTGATGGCCAAAAGAAGGGGGGGAGGGGTGGCCTCCCAAAATTGGGCTTGCAGGCAGAGGTGGTTTTGTCCGCCCCGGGAGCACTTTGCGAGAACAAATCACTGCAAAAAAAGCAGATTATTCATCCTTTATCCAGAGAAACCAATGACCGTTGGGCAGAGTTCCAAAGGCAGAGTCGAAACAGGCGCAGGGGCGCGCCTTGTGCGCCCCGGTATGAGTCCATTATTAGGAGCACCCTATTATCCGGGTCCCAATCATCCTAAATTCAGCAGTTCAATTTTCCGCAGAACACGCGAACGACACGGATTCAAACCGTTGTCCAATGATTGGTTAGTAAACTCATTTACCCTGAATGTGGGATTGATCACATTTGTCATCATTTGATTATTCGCGCTTATCCGCGTAATTCGCGGTTCAAAATGCTGGTTTTAGGTTAATGACTGCGATTGGTGGGCTCATTGCATGGGTTGGAGCTATGGGATTGCTCCCCTCGAAACATCGTGATTTCTTCCGGTTTAATGTTGCCCATCAACCCGTTGGTTCAGCTTACGCCCTTGCGGACCCAGCGCGGGGTCACGCGTTTGCTGGAAACCATTTGGCATGACGCCCGACCCTTGGCGGTTGAGTCAACAGCCGCCCGGCCGGACCATGTGCCACTGGCGGTGGCCAGGAAGGCCCGGCGCGCCCGCACGCCGGCAGGGCAAAGCTGGGGCCGACTTTACGACCAGCGCTGGAGCCGGGTGGTCTTGCCGGCGGGCGGTGGCCGTTGGTTGCATTGGGATGAACAAGGCGAGGCCACCCTGTTCGTCAACGGCTTGCCCTTCTACGGTTTTGATGTGGCGCACCGGTATTGCGAGCTACCCGCAGGGTTGCGCGAAGCGTGGGTGGAGAGTCTGTGTGTGCAGGCCGCGATCTGGCACCCCGACGCCAAGGGCCTGGGGGCGGCCGGCAATGTCTTTCGGGAGGCCACGATGCTAGATCGCGACGACGATGCCTGGCACGCTTACCACGACCTCAACTGCCTTTACGATTGGATGATCGACCTCCGTGCCCGGGAGCATCCGGGCGTGCCGCGGGAGCTGCACAGTATGTCCCAACAACCCCCGCTGACGGAGGTGTCGCCGCTTTATCGGCGATTGCTGCGTGGTTTAGACACGGCGATGGACGCCTTTGACACGAGCGGAATTCCCGCCCTGCGGCGGTCGCTGGCAGCGGTTTACGCCGAGATGCGAGATCCCCGGCCGCTCAGTCGCGCGGCGCTCACCGGGCATTCGCACCTCGATTTGGTCTGGCTGTGGAACGAGGCGATCGGCGAGGGCAAGGCGGTGCACACGTTTGCCAACGCCAACCGCTTGATGGCGCAGTATCCGGAGTTTCGCTTCGCTTACTCGCAACCGGCCAGCTACGAGGCGGTCGCGCGACGCTCGCCGGAACTCATGCGGACGGTGCGGGGGAGACTTCGGTCCGGGCAATGGGAGGCGACGGGCGGGATGTATGTGGAGAGCGATTCCCACGTCGCCTGTGGCGAGGGCCTCGCCCGCAGTTTCATGATCGGACAGGAGGCGTTTCAACAACTGTCCGGCAGGCGGTCGCGGATCCTGTGGCTCCCCGACCTCTTTGGCTTCAGTGCTTGTCTCCCTCAGTTGATGAAACTGAGCGGGGTGGACTATTTCTTCACGACCAAGACGACTTGGAACACCGTCAACCGGTTCCCCCATTCTAGTTTTGTTTGGCGCGGCGCGGGCGGACACGCGGTGGTGAGCCATGTGACGCAAGGCGTGCAGTTCAACAACACGGTGGCGGTGGACCAGATCCGCGCGGTGGTCAGCCAGAACCAACAGGGCGACCTCCACGACGAGGCGCTCATGCCGAATGGCTGGGGCGATGGCGGGGGCGGTCCGACCGAGGAGATGTGCGAACGCGCCCGCCGCCTGACGGCGTTGCGCGGATTGCCGGCGCTGGCCTGGGATCAACCGGAGGCGTTTTTCGACCGTTTGGCGGAGAAGCGGGCGAAGTTGCCCGCCCTCGATGGCGAAATCTACCTTGAATACCATCGCGGCACTTTCACGACGCAGAGCGAGGTCAAGGCTCGCTTTCGCGAACTCGAACGCGCCTTGCAACTGCGGGAAGCCGCCCTCGTGGTGAGTGGCCGCCGGCCCGATGCTGGTCTCGCCCATGCGTGGCGGCGCATGGTGTTTGCGCAGTTTCACGATTACATTCCCGGCAGTTCGATCCCGGAGGTTTACGCTGAGGGATTGCCCGAGCTGGCGAAACTCGCCGAGGAACAGCGCGTCGCGGCACTCAGCTCGTTGGATTCATCTCGAGGCGAACGTTGCCTCTTCAACCCCTTGCCGGTGGCGCGTCGTGTTTGCGTCGATGGGATCGTGCTCGATCTGCCGCCGTTGGCGGGGGTGCGCGTGGCCGCTGCCGCGGCGCCCGCGGTGGCTCCCGTCGTCGTCAAGGGACGCCTGCTCGACAACGGCATCGTTAAAGCCCGACTGGATGCACGCGGATATCTGGCGGCGTTGAGCGTCAACGGGCAACCGGTGCAACTCGCGGCGCGCGCCGGCGAACTGGTGTGCTACCCGGAATATCCGGCCAACTTCGGGCCGTGGGATATCGATCGGGCGTCGCTCTCGCTGGGCCAACCGGCGCGCGGTCCGCTGACGATGACGGCCGACGCCACGGGCATCACGGTCTCGCGCCGGATGGGCGCTGCGAGCACGGCGGCTATTCGCTATGCTCTGGAGCCAGGCGCCAGCGTGCTTCGTCTGACGGTCGAACTCGACTGGCACGAAAAAGACGCTCTGTTGAAACTGCATTTTCCCACCCACCACCGCGGTCGAGAAGTGCGCGGCGGCACGCCGTTTGGAAGTGTGTTGCGACCGCAGCTTGCCACGTCGCGCGAGGCCGAGGGCATGTGGGAGTGGCCGATGAGCCGTTGGGCCACGGTGAGCGACGAGGGCGAACGCGCGGGTCTCTTCGTGGTCACCGAGGCGAAATACGGGGTCAGTTGCCGCGATGGCAATCTCGGCGTCACGTTGTTGCGCACGCCGCGTCACGTGGGCTTTGAGGAACATGCCAAATGCTACCCGGTGCAATTGAGCCGGCTGCCGAAACGGGAAACGATCCACACGGATCTCGGCCGACACACCATTGAGTTGGCGTTGGGTTTTTACGACGCCGTGGCCCTGCGCGGAGAACAACCAGCGACGCTGGCGGAAACCCTGTTCACCGCGCCAATTCCCTATCGCGGGAAACCGCTCGCCAGCGCGTTGCAAGGTCTCGAAGGCGGCGAGACCCTGATCCCGCACTGGGCGCAGCCGGAAGGTCGCGATCAGTGGGTGCTGCGGTTGCACGAAGTCAGCGGCCAGCGCGGCGCGGCCCGTCTCAACCTCGCACCGGGCTGGCGCGTCCAGAAGATCAACCTGCTGGGCGAGCCGATGGGCCGACCCTTGCGCGGACGGACGCTCGCTTTCACGCCCTACGAGATCATTAGTCTGCGGCTGAAGCGCAGCTGATTACTTCAGCTCGAGTTTTACCCGCACGATCAGTTTTCCGGAACGACCGCGCTGGGTGAGCGTCAAGCGCGGTTGGGTTTCGGGGATCGGGGTCGTTGCGAGGAAGGCTTCTTTGCGCTCCTTGAGCACGTCGATCCACACGGGGTCTTGCAGCGGGAGTTGTTCGACGACGGCCTCGATTTCCTCGTCCCACGAAAGGGTCGCGCGTCCGCGGCGACCTTCGATCACAGCGCGGCGATTCTCGGCCTCGAGCGTGATCGGCAGCGGGGTGGTCCAGTGAAACACTGCGCCGTCACCTTTCTCGATTGCCCACTCGTCGGTGAGGGTGAGCTCTTCCGGCGAGGGTGCCTCCCACGTGCGGATCCAGCGGGTGAACCAGCCTTCCCAACCGGCCCCAAGGTCCATGCTGGCGTGAAAAGTATTTTCGTCGCCGCGCCCGTGCGGAGTGATGTCGGCCATGATCGGATTCTGCGGTTTCGATCGCGCGCCGCCGGTCGTGAGTGGCGTCAACATGTTGTGGCGTTGGGCATGCTTCATCATGTCGGCCATCGGATTGCTGTAATCGCAGATGCCGAAATCTTTCGCAAAAGTATCGCCCGCAAACTCGAGCACGAAGGAACCCTTGTCCTCATGCGTGTGCGAGGCACCGCTTTGGTTGCCCATTAAGAACAGCTTTACCCAAGCCGAGCCGAGTCGGCGGTGCGACGCCATTTGCCCGATCGTGGGCATGTCGACGAGGGCCTGAAACACCGGACCTTCCGCGGGGATGTCGCGCGCGAGATTCTGCGCAAGCAGCGACATGGGCTGGCCTCCGGTGCGCGCAAGGGTTTTGCGAAAGATCGTCGTCCAGTGCGAATCGGGCATCAGCCACGCGAGAAACGCGACGCCTTCCTGCGGGATCCATTGGGCATCGCAGATCATGATCATCGACGAATCGTCGGCCGTGCTCGCGAGGGTCTCGGCCATTTGTTTCGTCGCGTAGAGCGCCGCGGGCACGAGCGAACGCGCATCGAGACCCCGGGCCCGCGCGTAGTAGTAGAAAGTGATGAGCGCCTGCCGAGCCGTGAAGGCGAAGTAGCCCGGCCCTTCGGGGTAGCCGCCGTCGGGAAGCAAAATTTTGGCGAGGTTGTCCTGCAGATCGGCGAGCGCGAGATCCGTGTAAGGGGTGACCCGCGAACGTTCGGGTTTGGGGTGGGGCGCCCACTGCATCGGCATCTCGCGTTCCTGCACGAGATACGCGTAAACGCGCCCGGGCATGAACCATGCGACCTGATTGCACCAAAACATATACTCCCACGTCCACGTCGAGTAGTTGTTGGAGCCCTGACCATCCTCCGCGAGTCGCCGGATCAGAGTCTGGCGCCCATAATCGGTGAACCACTCGCCGCAGAGATCGAGGATCAGCGCGCAGTCATACATCACAAGGCTAGGCACGAAGGCGCGGTGCTCCCATTTGCAGCCGGTCAGCCAGCTCATGAACGAGGGATCCCACCGCGTCGTGTGGGCTAGGCACATCGCGAAGCGCGCGGCGAGTCGGCCGAGCCGCTTGTCGCGAAACAGCACGGCGGCCTGCGCAGCGTTGCCCCCGTGGGTGAGCAAATGCTTGCCGCGGTCGCGCTCGCGGTTGAAGCGGGTGTCATTCCAGAAATTCACGTAGCCGCTCATGCCTTGCTCGGGCTCGATCTGCCGCGCGTCCTCGGCGAATTCCCAGAGCGGCGACGAGCGCGGGCCGCCCGCTTGAGCGAGTTGCGCCTGCGCGTCGGCGAGCTCAGCGGCGGTGAGATGGAGACCGTAGGTAGGTTGAAAGCTAGGCTCGTAGCTCTCGGGTTTGAGATAGTCTTCCCAGCGATCATCGTAGCGTTTGAATTGGCGGAGCTCGCGTTCGAGGGTCGGGCCGTGTTGCAAGCCGATCCAATTGAACCAGCCGCAGGCCGCGCCCGTGGCCTGCGCCGCATCGGCGTAAATCTCGATGGTGAGGCGTTGGAGGTGAACGGCGCCCTCGAGCGGGAGCAGGAGTTCGCGCTTCTGCGACTCGAAGGGAGTGCTGAGCATGCGGCGTTCGCCGACGTCGGTTGCGACGATGAGGGCCACTCGGGCTCCGGGCGGGGCGACGAGGGAAAACATCACTGCATCGTAGTCGGCGCACTTGATGTCGAGGGCCCGGCTCATGAGCAGGGCAGGCGTGGCGGGGTCCGCGGGCGGGCGTTGCCATTCATATTGCACCCACGCCCACTTTTGCACGATGACGAGCCCGTCTGCGCCGCCCTCGGGCTTCGTCCATTGCGGCAGGCCGCTCAGGGTTTGGTCGAAGAAGGCTTCGAACACGGCCTCGGCCGCGTTGATCGGAGTGGTTTGCATGGGGAAGGGCGCGGCGATAGTCCGGCGGCGGGATGTTGCAGAAGGAATCGTCCTTGTCAGGGCTTTTCAAGCCGTCGACCGCGTGACAGGGTCGGGTGATGTTGCAACCTTCTCCTCGGCCGGGGCAAACTCCTGTGTGGATTTTCGCGCTGCTGTATTTCAGCGAGGGAGCACCGATTGGATTTCTGTGGTGGGCACTGCCGACGCTCTTGCGCACAGAGGGCGTGGCGGTGGAGCGCATCACGATGTTGACGGCGCTCCTCGTGCTGCCGTGGACGGGCAAATTTCTCTGGGCGCCGCTCGTCGATGCGCTGCGCACAGTGCGCTGGGGATTTCGCCACTGGGCGATTTCCGCGCAATTGGCGATGGGCGCCTGCTTGTTGCCGCTGCTTTGGTTGGAGCCGGACGAACATGTGGGAGCGTGGGTGGCGTTGTTGTTCGCGCACGCCTTCTTCGCGGCCACGCAGGATGTGGCGATCGATGCGCTCGCGGTGACGACGACCGCCCCGGCCCAACGCGGCTGGCTCAATGGGGCGATGCAGGCGGGCATGCTGCTGGGCCGAAGTTTGTTCGGCGGCGGAGCGATCCTGTTGGCAAGTTACGGGGGATGGCGGATGGTCATTGTTGCGCTCATCGCGGCGATTTGGTTGTCGGTTGTTTTTCTGTGGAAGTCCGTGGCCGAGGCCGCGCCTCCGGCTAACACGCGAGCGGCGGGCGCGCAGTTTCTCCATTCGTTGCGACAGGCGGCGGGCTCGCGAACGACGTGGCTGGGCCTCGGGTTTGCGCTGACGGCCGGAGCGGGTTTTGAATCGCTCGGAGCCCTCGCCGGTCCCTTTTTGGTCGACGCCGGGGTGGCGACCAAGACGACGGGCGTGTTTTTTGGTCTACCCGTGGTAGGCGCGATGTTGGTGGGCGGTTTGCTCGGCGGTCGCATGGCCGATCGCGGGGAACGTCGGCGGACCGTTGCCCGTTACCTCACGTTGCTGAGCGCCTTGGTGGCGTCGGTCGGTCTCGGCTATTGGGCGGGGCTGCCGACCGGCGCATTGATGACGCTGATGATTCTCGTCTACGTGGCCATCGGGTTGTTCACCGCGGCCTCGTATGCGCTGTTTATGGATCTCACGGATCCGAGGTTGGGCGCGACGCAGTTCAGCACATTTATGGCGGCGACCAATGGCTGCGAAGCGTGGGCGGCGTGGGCGGGCGGTCGACTAGTCGGCGGATTAGGTTACGGCGGGGCCTTTGTCGTGATGCCGATCCTCGCACTGGTGGGATTGGTGTTCCTCCGGCGATTGCCGCGCGGAGCAAAACAGTCGCTGGCGAAGGTTGATCTCGCGGAGCGCCGACGCTAGGCTCGGCGCATGATCATCGACGTTCATACGCACCTGAATAATTATGAGGAAACGATTGAGGTGCCGCTGGCCCAGCGGTTGGCGCAACTCCAGGAGTCGATGGCGTTCAGCAAAGTGGATGCGGCCATGATCCTGACCTCCTATAAGGTGAATGCGCACCGTCCCTCGACACGCGAGGTGGTCGAGCTGACCAAGGATATCGCCAACTTGCACGTCGTGGCGGGCATCAGTTTTGCGAATTTCAAGGAGCGCGACTTGCGGGAGCTGAGCGATTATCTCGAAGCCGGGTTGGTGAAAGGCTTAAAACTTTATCCCGGTTACGAACCGTTTTATCCGCATGATTCGCGCTGCCGGATTCTCTACGATCTGGCGCTGGAATACGACGTGCCGGTGATGGTGCACACCGGCGACACGTATTCTCCCAAGGGGAAGGTGCGCTTCGCTCATCCGATTCACCTCGATGATGTCGCGGTGGATTTTCCCGACCTGAAGCTCGTCATCTGTCATGTGGGCAATCCGTGGATTCGCGACTGCATGGAGGTGGTTTACAAAAACAAAAACGTGCATGCGGATATCTCCGGCCTTGTGCTGGGCGATTTCACCGAGCGCTTCGAGGCCTTCATGCTGGAGCAGGTCAAAGAGATGATTCTTTACGCCGGCGACCCCAACTATCTCCTCTACGGCACCGATTGGCCGATCTGCCGGATGCGCACCTACCTGAAGTTTGTGCGCGGCCTCGGCCTGCCGCCCGAGCACGAAGAGAAAATCCTCTGGAAGAACACCAATCGGCTGTTCCGGCTAGGGCTGGATTAAGGGGAAATGGCCCCGATTGACCTTTGTCGGCGCCATACCTAATCTCGCTGGCATGAGTAAATCCAAAGCGGCGGTGCGCGTCAAAATCAGGCGGGCTAACAAGGGCGACATTGCTAAATTGGTCGAACTCAACCGCGCGGCCTATCCCGTGATGGCGAACGAGAACGTGGTGTGGGGCGAATCGCATCTGCTCAGCCACCAGCAGATCTTTCCCGGAGGCCAGCTGCTGGCCGAAGTTGAGGGCAAGATCGTCGGCGCGATTTCCACTTTGGTCGTCAACATGGGCTCCGATCCGCTGCGCCACCACACGTGGTCGGGCGTGACGGACAGTGGATACTTTACCAGCCACGATCCGAACGGGGATACGCTTTACGGGGCGGACATCTATGTGCACCCCAAGACGCGAGGTCTCGGGGTGGGCGCGAAGCTTTACGAAGCGCGCCGGCAGCTTTGCAAAAAACTAAATCTGCGCCGCATCCTCGCGGGCGGGCGGCTCTGGAACTACTCGGAGCATGCGGACAAAATGTCCGCGCACGAATACGCGCAGCGCGTCGTGGCGGGCGAGTTTCGCGATCTGGTGCTGAGTTTTCAACTGCGCGAGGGCTTTAATCTGCGCGGGGTGATGTCGAATTACCTGCGCGACCCGAAAAGCCACAACCACAGCAGCCTCATCGAATGGCTCAATCCCGACTATCAATTGAAGCCCGGGCCCGGCGACCGGAAGGCGCGCATCGCCTGCGTGCAGTATCAGATGCGCAAGGTGAAATCATTTTCCGAATTTGCCCGTCAGGTCACTTATTTCGTCGGAGTGGCGGCGGATTACGAAGCGGACTTCATTCTCTTGCCGGAACTTTTCACCGTTCAACTGCTCTCGGCGACCAACACGCTCTCGCCGCAGGATGGCATGCGCAAACTTTCCGACTACACGGGGAAGCTGAACACCCTGCTACGCAAACTCGCGATGAAACACGCCGTCACAATCATCGGCGGCAGCCACCCGACCAAGGTCGGCCGCGAACTGCACAACATCTGCACGGTGTATCTGCCAAACGGCCGCAGCGTGCAGCAGCCGAAGCTGCACATCACGCCGAACGAGCGGCATTGGTGGGGCATCACCGGCGGTTCCACCCTGCAGACGGTCGACACGCCGGTCGCGCGCATCGGCGTGCTCATCTGCTACGATATCGAGTTTCCCGAGGCGGCGCGGCATCTCGCGGATTTGGGGGCGGAGATTATTTTCGTGCCGTTCTGCACGGACAATTTGCAGAGCTACCTGCGCGTCCGCTACTGCGCCGCGGCGCGCGCGATTGAGAATCAAGTCTACGTCGCGCTCGCGGGCAACGTCGGCAACCTGCCCGACGTGGCCAACATGGACGTGCAGCACGGCCAGGCCGCCGTGCTGACCCCGTCGGACTTCGCTTTTGCTCGCGACGGCATCGCGGCCGAGGCCGACCCCAACGAGGAGACCGTGCTGATCTGCGACGTTGATTTAGACGAACTTCAGAAAGCGCAGAGCGCAGGCACGGTGACGCCTCGCTTGGATCGCCGTCCGGATCTGTTTAAGGTCATCGTGACAGTGGGCGCGTCCGAAGTCATCGCACATCCTTCCGCTAGCGACGGCCCCCTCGGCGAGCAGCCGCAGATCGACTTCTGATCCCGGCCGGGGCGGGGAAAATATCCATTTGTTTTCACTCGTGAGAAAGGGCGGCATGCCCACCACCTCGTGAGTCGCTCGGGAGACGGTCCGGCGCGCTCATCCCCCCAAGGCGGGCGTCCCGGCGGTCCGCCCCTACCTTTCCGGAAGCATCCGACGAACGCGCCGCGGTCTGTTTGAAAACCATCGTCGGTAAGACGCGGTTATCCCTAACCGCCTTGGAGTGACTTACGAGGTCGGTTGAGGATAACCGACCCTCCCTCGCCACTCGTTGGGACGATCAATTCCGAGGGTAGGGCGCAACCGCCGGTCGCGCCGTGGGTGGTTCGCGGGCGTCCCGGCGGTCCGCCCCTACCTTTCCGGAAGCATCCGACGAACGCGCCGCGGTCTGTTTGAAAACCATCGTCGGGTAGACGCGGTTATCCCTAACCGCCCTGGAGCGATTCACGAGGTCGGTTGAGGATAACCGACCCTCCCTCGCCACTCGTTGGGACGATCGATTCCGAGGGTAGGGCGCAACCGCCGGTCGCGCCGTAGGTGGTTCGCGGGCGACCTCCCGCGGACGCCGAGACCCGCGCGTTACTTCGCCTCTGCAAACTTCGAGTAGTCGCAGCCGACGAACAGGCCGTCTTGTCCGGTGAATTTCTGACGGTGCTCCTCGCGTGGGACGATCTGGGTGAGCGCGCTGCGGTAGTGAAATTGCAGGGCGCGGCGGCGGCGGTTAGAGCGGTTGTTGGGAGTCTCGTGCGGCAACATGCCGTCAAAGATCATCAGGCCGCCGGGAGGGAGTTCGATCGGCACGGCTAAGTTGGGGTCGACATCGCCAGTCGTGATTTCGCAATCGATCTTGGACCAATAGTGTTCGCGGGCGCCCGTGCGATGTCCGCCGGGGATGACGTGCATGCAGCCGTTATCCACCTGCGCATGATCGAGCGCGATCCACACTCCCGCGACGCCGTCGAACCGGTTGACCGAAAAGTAAGCGAGGTCCTGATGCCACGGTTTGGCCGAACCGATCCCGGCGGGCTTGCACAGCGCCATGCTCGAATACGGCAGATAATCTTCGCCGAGGATGGCGCCGAGCAGCGCGCGCAACTTGGGATGCTTGTTCGCGATCTCGTCGTAGATCGGAAGCTCGTCGGTGAAAGATTGGAATTTGCGAATGTTATCCGCGAGCTCGTCGAGCTTGTCCGGTTGCGCTGCGTATTCGCCCTCGGCCTGAAAATGAAAATCGGAAGTGCGGCTCTTAAAAAGCAGGCCGTTGCTGTTCTTGGAGGGCTCGCTGAACCCTTTGCTCACATGCTCAGTCAACGCCTCGTTGAACGCGTATTTGTGGACGAGTGCGTTGATCCCTTGGGTAGCGGCCTGCACTTCTTCCGGCGTGAGTGCGTTGAGAAAAGCCAGATAGCCGTCTTCGCGATAACGCGTGATCATGTCGGCATCGGGTTGTGAAGGGAGGGTGGAGTAAATATTGGGGGTCTTTGTGTTCACGGCGCATAAGATACCAAAAATGCTTCGTTTCTAGTATAGACGGATTGCGCTTAATTTTGTATTAATCGCGCATGATGAAGAAAACGCTGACGAAAGTCGCGGCTTCGGGACGATTGCGCGTGAATTCTCCCTTGGGGATCATCCGTTGCGAACCGGTGTGGGAATTCAAGCCCTACCGATTGAAGGACCATCTGCTCTGGTGCGTTTTAGATGGCGTGGGCAAGGCGTGGGTTGGGGGACGCGAGATGTCCTTGGGACCGGGCACATGTCTGTTGATCCCGCCGGGATTGGCCCTCACCGCTGAGCATGATCCCAAGCGCCGGCTGCGCGTCTTTTACTTACATCTCGATTTTTTGAGTGAGCAGGGACGGACCTTACCCTTGTCCTCAGTGCGGCACCCCACCTTGCCAGCGGTCGTCACCGATCTGACCTCGTTTGAATCCCTCGCGCGACAAGTCGTCGAGGGACACAGTGCGAATACGGAGGCCGGTTTACTGAAGCGGGACCTCGCGCTGCGCTTGATTCTGATTCACATCGAAGATGCCGCTCGTGCTCATCCGGCGCGAAACGACGGGACTAAGCTTGCGGCGGTCTTGCTCGCGGTGAAAGAAAACCCTGGCCTGCCGTGGCTGGTGCCGGCGATGGCGAAACAGGCGGGATTGTCGGTTTCGCAAACCGCCCGTCGCATGCGAGAACTCACCGGACAAAGCCCGCGGGAATTTGTGATCCGCGCCCGAATCGAACGCGCCCGGCGATTGATGGAGGAGTCTTCCCTAAGCTTAAAGCAAATCGCCGAGAGCCTCGGCTACAGCGATGTCTATTTCTTCCACCGTCAGTTTAAGACAGTGACGGGCATGACGCCAGGACAGTGGCGACGGGAGCGGTGAACTGGGGATCGGCTCAGACTATTATTTACGAAAGAGGCCTTCATCTAGGCCGCTCATTGCAATGATCGACTTGAGGGTGCCTTTGGCGACTTCGCGATGGTTGGGCACCGGCACAGTGACAGTGTCCCCACCGGAGAGTTTGCGTGGCATGATGATGTGGCTGCCAGCCTGCCGGATCTTCACGAATTCATGGGCTGCCAGAATCCGGCAGATTTCGGATGGTGGGAGCGCGGTCGCAGCTTAGGCATGGGCCAGCGTCAATGGCCGCACGCGCGCGCCCTGCCGCAGGCGGCGCTTGATTTCCGCTGCACTGGCTGCTTCCAGCCAAAGTTCCACGGCTTCCGTCAACATGCGGTGAGCCTCAGTTCTGGTTTTGCCTTGGCTGGCCACACCCAGTTCAGGACAACGTGAGACAAACCATGCGCCGTCTTTCTCGACTACGGCCGTGAGATTCGGCAGGTCGATCACCTGTCCGTCGCGTTCGATCCAGTTGGCCTTCATGTCCGTAAGAGAGTTTAGGATGCGCCTGAGGTCAAGCGACGCGACTTGACCGGCCTACCTGACTCTACGCCCATCGCCTGATGGAGGAGTCCTCGATGAGCCTCAAACAAATCGCTGAATCCCTCGGCTACACCGACGTCTACTTCTTCCACCGCCAATTCAAATCTGTCGCCGGCGTGACCCCGGGCCAATGGAGAAAACCAACCCCAAACCCGGCCAAGGGAATGTCACCTATTAAGTGACATTCGCGTTGGCCTGATGCGCTCTCAGTCGGACTAAACGTCGGGTGCCTTAATCCCAATTTCTTACCGGGCAATGGCGGCGAAGGAGGTGATGGTTATCCACCGATTCAATGTCATATGGACCAGTCCCTCGGAAGAAGCTGAATAACTTACGATTTAATAATCGCGGCCGTTTGAGGGTCGTAGTGATAACCTGCAATGGTGCCGTCCATGAGTTTCTGAATGGCTTCCTCTATCACAGTGAGCGGCACGAGAAACCACTCGCGCGGCTCCACTTGTGAGCCGAAACGATCCTTTAGCTCCAAATCCAGCCGGGCCTTTGCGAAAATCCTGTGGAGCAGTGACTCCAGTTTCTTTCGATTAATGTTAGCGAGTTTGAAGGTCGCCACGATTTCAACGTCCGCCAGCAGGTAGGTTGGGTCTTTCTTGGCGTTGGCAATTCGGTTTTTTACATCCCCACCGGTCACGTCGATTTTGTGAATGACGGAACGATTTTTCGCCACGAAAGGATCGTCTGATTTACTCCGGAGCACGTAGATATAGCCGGTCGGTAAATCAGCCTCATCCTGCTCGCCCGAGAAGAGCGGCCCCAAATCCGGTTCAGTGATGCGGCGACTCGCCTTGTCCTTGTTCAAAGCGCGCTGGAGCGAACGGAGGAGCAGGTCGCTTTCGGTGCCGTTATCGTAAACTACGCGCAGCCTGCGGTCGGGCCGTCCGTAGTCACTGACGAACGGCTCTCCCATATCGGCGACGATTACCTTTTGCCCGTCGAGGATGAACAGATCGCCCTTCTTGGTATCCGCATTGTCTTTGTAGGGCAGGGTGCGGCGCGCACCTGCCTCCAGATCGTTTTGGATCTGCTTAAAGAATGATTGAAACACCTCAAAGCCACGACAGGCGGCTCGTTGCGCGACTTCTTCCGCCGCTTTGATCTCTTCACGAGGCCGGACGTGAACCAGCTTAGTGACGTCATCTTCTGATGTGGTGGGCACTCCTAATTCCGCGAGCAGATCCTCGTCAGCCGATGCTTCTTGAACCATCCCGACGCCTGTTTCGGTCTCGGCCCCGAGAATCCCACGCGAATCCAATCCCGCCAAAACACCCCGGCACTCTCCCGATGCGCGGATCTGGTCCAGCCGCACGGCGTAGAGGCGCTCGAAGATGTCGCGGCTCTCCCCATGCTCGGGCAACCGGCCATGTTCTTCCACGAAGCGCTCGATTTCTTCAAAGCCCGCGATGATCTGCTGCTCCTTGGCGGTGCGGCCGCCGGTCGTCGCGGACTCGGCTTCGACGCCCAATGCTCCGAGCAACTCGATGTCATCTTCGTGGGTGTCATCAGCCATTGGAGCCGCCCTCCTTCACCTTCCGTTGGAGGAAGGCGATACCCTCCGCCATCTGTTTTTCCCATGGATCCATCGCAGTGAGCGAGGGTAGGCGTCCTTTTTCTTGCTTAAACTTCAGGGCGCGTTTCGCGAGGTCGCGTGCTTCTTCAAGGGTAAGATTCACCCGCCGGGCTGCGATGACTTCCATGACGATTTTCAGGCGCTCCGGCGTCATCGATTTCGCGAGAATCTCGTAAGCTTCGCCGAAGGGGTTGATCCGGTCGATCAAGTCGATGTCGAGCTCCGTGACCGACAGCGCGTATTTCCGCACTCCGTCGATGAGGGAGGTGTTTGCGGGCGCCGAGGCTTCACCGACTCCACCGAGCAGTTCCTGCTTGGCCGCCTGCACGAGGTTGAGGGCGGCGATGGCGTGCTGGCGGACGGCCTCCTGATCTTCCTCGGCGAGGCCGGGGAATTTTTCCTTCACGATTTTGCCCATGCGGACCTGGGTCAGCTCCTCCGGCACCACTTCGGGGTCGAACAGGCCGCGCTCGATGCTCGGTTTGTCCTGCACGAAGGCGGTGATCAACTCGTTCAAATCTTCGCGACAGATGCGTTCCGCCTCCGGGCTCTTGGGTTCGGCGAGACCTTTGATTTCCAATTGCACGCGGCCGGTCTCGGGATTCACGCCGACATTGCTCTTGTTCGGATCGTAGCCGCCGGGGCCGTAGTCGTAGCCGGGCGTCGGGATATTGTTTGGATTCTTCGGCCTGAACTCGAAGCGCGGCGCCAACACCTGCTCCATGAGCAGGCTCGCGGCGATGGCCTTGAGAGTGTCGTTCACCGCCTCGGTGACGGCGCTCTCGGTGGCGTCGGGCTCGGCGATAAGATTGGTGAAGCGCGCGCGGGTCTTGCCGGGCGCATCGCGGGTGGCACGGCCGATGATCTGCACGATTTCCGTGAGGCTAGAGCGATAACCGACCGTCAATGCGTGTTCGCACCAGATCCAGTCAAAGCCCTCCTTGGCCATGCCGAGCGCGATGATCATGTCCACGTGGTCGCGGTTGTGCTTCTGAGATTGGTCTTTCAACGCGGCGGACACCCTGTCCCGCTTGGCCGGATCGTCGTCCACCAGATCGGCGACTTTGAGCACGGTGCCGTCGGCGATTTTCACGAGTTGAAAGCCCGTTTTCGGATCGGTGCCCTGCCATTCGCCGAGTTCTTCGATGATGTGCTCTACCTCGCGGATCTTATCCTTCGTGCTCTCCCGCGCATTCACGTTGGGGATGTGGACGATGGTCTTTTCCTTCGGGTTCAGGACCGCGATGATTTTATCGGCGTAGGCCGCGTCGTAGAAGACATACCCGATGTCGAGTTGCTTGAGGTATTGGTAGCCGTTGAGCTGCTCGTAATAGGTGTAGGTGACGGTTTCGAATTTCGCTTCGTCGTCCGGGTGCATGACGGCCTCGGCGTCGCCACGGAAATACGAGCCGGTCATGGCGACGAGGTGGACTTTATCGCGCGCCATGAGTTGGCGGACGTGGTCGCCGAGGCGGTTGTCGGGATTGGCCGAGATGCGGTGAAACTCGTCCACCGCGATCAACCGGTCGTCGAAGACCTCAATGCCAAATTTATCGACGGCGAAGCGGAAGGTCGCGTGCGTGCAGATCAGCGCCTTGTCGTCACTATCCAGAAACTTCTTCATGGCCTCGACCTTGCCGCCGTCCGTGCCCGGCGCGTCGCAGAGGTTCCACCTTGGCTCTACTTTCCAATCCGCTCAGAAACCGGCCGCACTCAAGGGCTCATCATGGAAGCTGGCCCCGATGGCTTTCTCCGGCACGACGATGATGGCCTGCTTAATCTTCTGGTTTTGCAGCTTGTCGAGGGCGATGAACATGAGCGCCCTGCTCTTACCCGAGGCCGGGGGCGACTTGATCAACAGGTATTGCTCGCCGCGCTTTTAATAGGCGCGCTCCTGCATGGGGCGCATGCCCATCGAGTTCTCTTTCGTGGAGCTGCCGTCGGCGGCGTAGGTGACGGAGACGGAGGGGATGGAGGCGGGATTCATGCGACGGGAGAGCTGGCTTGGGGACGGGTGATTTCCAGCACATCGGGCGCGAGGAACAGGCGGTTGCGTTTTTGCGGGCTGGCCTCGGTGAGGAGGCCGTGTTTTTGCCAGAATACGACGGCCTTGGTGATGTTCTGGAAACTTTGCCCGCTTTGCTCGGCGTGCGCGGAGATAGAGAGCATCGGTGAGGCAAAAACGGCGTCCAGAATCCCCGCGCAGGCACCCGGTGGACGCTTGGCTTGATCGAGCGTTTTACGATGGCGCTGGTAGAGGTCTGTGAGGCGGCGGGTGTCTTCCAACGCGTCACGCGCGGTGTCGCGCACGCCCACGAGAAAATAGGCGAGCCAATCGCGCCAAGCCCCTTGAGTGCTGACGGCGAGCAGATGGCGGTAGTAGGCGTCGCGATGTTGTTCGAAATACGCCGAGAGGTAGAGGAGTGGTTGAGACAACAGGCCGCGTGCGCACAGGAACAGGGTGATGAGCAAGCGGCCGATACGCCCGTTGCCGTCGAGAAAGGGGTGGATGGCTTCGAATTGATAATGGAGCAGCGCGATTTTTACCAAATCGGGTTCACGGCTTTCGGTGTGAAGATACTTTTCCCAAGACGAGATCATTTCGCCAAGTTGGTCGGGGGGCGGGGGCACGAAGGCGGCGGTTTGCAGCGTGGAACCGGGGCGACCGATCCAGTTTTGGCTGCGGCGGTATTCGCCGGGGGTCTTCGTGCCGTCGCCACCGCGCACGTCGCTCAGTAGGATGGCGTGCAACTCCCGGATGAGGCGAGAGCCGATAGGAAGTGTGTCGAGCCGCTTGAGGCCGGTTTCCAAGGCGAGCACATGGTTGGCGACCTCGCGCACCGAGGGTTTATCCGCCGAACTAGCGGGGTTGATGTCGAGCAGGAGCAAATCTTCTACCCGTGCGTAGGTGTCCTCGATTAAGGAGCTGAGCAGGGCCTCGCGGCGAAGGTAGGGGCGGATGAGTAGGTGCGGATTGGGCAACAGCCTTCCGGCTCCGCTCAGTTCAGCCACCGCGCGGTCGGCGGCGGAAAGGAGCGAGGCGAGTTCCCAGTCGATCTCCAGCGCAGGCGGCAAACCGGGAGGCACGAAGGCATGGTAGCCGGCTAGTTGTCGCTGGCACCAAGCGCGCTGCGAGGGGTGAAATTGATCGGGATCCATATTATGCCGAAAGCTTCTTTGAATTAAAAAACGGGGGGGCTTTATTTAATCAAGACGGATTTAGATTAAATATGCATGATCGAAATGGCCGGAGTTTCTGGTTCAATAGAATATGGGGCACATAGTTTTGCTTTGCTTAGCTCAAAAATGGCTTGGTTTCTGACATAACGAGCGGTCTTAAATCAAAATCTAGACAGAGCGGAATCGTGGTTTTGTCCACTTTGTGGAGGTGTGGAGCATGAAGTCGCTCAGGCGGGCGGTTTTTTGGGGGTGCGGCGGGGGGCGGGCTTGGCGGAGGCGGGGCCTTTGGTGGTCATCTGGGTGTAGAGGGAGAAAAGGGTTTCGAGGCGTTCGGTGTCGTTTTTGAAGCGGCGGCCGAGGTAGATGCGCTCCAGCGTTTCGTCGTTGCGGTCGTGGGCGGCGCGCAGGTTGGCGGGCATCGCCTCGGGGTCGTAGAGATCGGCGATGGTGGCGGGGAAATGCGCCTCGCGGGCGAGGAGGATGTTCTCCGCGCAACGGGTCAGATCGGCTTTGTTTTGCTCGGTCAGCGTCGGCACGCGATGAGCGCCATGTTCCAGAGCGGGGCGTCGTAGAGGGCGAGAACTTGGTCTTGAACAATCGCACCTGCCGAGAGCAACCCAACGGGCAAGAAGGGTCTATTTTCTGAACTCACACGCGGAACAACCATGGTATGCGCCGTGGCAACATACTGATCGCGAAAGCGGTAAGGTGTCTCTGCTAGTTTTTGCGCTGATTTATCCTGTTTGGCGGCAAGTCGAGCGCTACGAACCTCACTGATTTTTTTGGTTATCGGAGCGATTTTCTCGGCGGAAGATAAATCAATCTCCTCGATCCAAAGACAGGCTCTTGGGCTGGCTGAAATGAATTCTCTAGAACCATACAGCGGACGAAGGAAACGACCGCTATCGGGATACTATTTTTTTAATTGCTGTGCTTCGTTTTCCGGGAAAATCAACGCACCGCTGTAGTAGGGATGGTTCCCGAATTGCATCACAGCACGTTGCGAAAGAGGCTCAGTTCGTGCGTGGACCTCTACGTTTGCTCCCGAGATTAGATAGGCGTTGATGTTCGTCGTTTCTCGGAGTTCTGCCTCATTCTGCGCGTTGAGGTAATACAGTCGGCGGCTTGCTTTGATATCTCTGGAAATACCTACGATAACGACTGTTACCCCGGCGTTATGGCTGGCGAGATTGGCCCATTTGAAACTAGTGTGGGCGAAGTGAATGCCATGCCCGGTTTGGAAAATTAACGGCCATAGAATGGCGACTTGCTGGCCTTGGCAGATTGAATTGGTCGAAACGAAGGCGGCGGCTGACTGGGTTTGGGTGCCGTAATCGGCGGCCTTCATGAACCAACCTGCGACGTAATCGAGGGACTTGGAGCCCTTGGAGCGACCGCCAAAAACAGCTTGGAGTTCAGCTTTTTGAGAGGGCGACTGCCACTTGCTACCGAGATACGGCGGATTGCCGCAGATATAAGTTTCGCCGCCCTCATTCTTGAAATCGATCTCGGCCTGATCGAGCGGGGTTTCAAACAGATCGTCGGCGCGGAGTTTTACGGCTTTGCCGGTGGGCGGGCAGACGCTGAGCCAGTCGAGGCGGAGGGCGTTGCCGCAGGTGATCCAGTTGGTGGCTTCGAGGGGGAGGAATTCGAGGAGGGCGAGTTTCTGGCCGCGGTAGTGGACGTCGCATTGATACTCGGCGATGACGAGGGCGAGGCGGGCGATCTCGGCGGAGAAGTTGCGCAGCTCGATGCCGCGAAAGTTGGTGAGCGGAATGTCGCTGGGTTGATCCGTCTCGTGGCGGCGTTGGTTAATCACCGCTTCAATCGCGCGCATCTCCTTGTAGGCGATGACGAGGAAATTGCCGGAGCCGCAGGCGGGATCGAAGACGCGGATGCGGGCAAGGCGGGAGCGGAGGTGGAGCAATTTGCGCGGGTTGTCGTCCGCTTCCGCCAGCTTGGCCCGGAGGTCATCGAGAAAGAGCGGGTTGAGCACTTTCAGGATGTTGGGCACGCTGGTGTAGTGCATGCCAAGGGCGCCGCGTTCGGCGTCGTCGGCCACGGCCTGGATCATGGAGCCGAAGATATCGGGGTTGATCTTGGTCCAATCGAGGTTGCCGACGTGGAGCAGGTAGGAGCGGGCGATCTTGCTGAAACCCGGCACATCCACGCGACCGGAGAAGAGCCCGCCGTTCACGTAGGGGAAACCGTTGGCCCAGCTCTTGATCTTGGCGGTCTCGCGCTCGGCGAGCTTGGTGTTCATGGCGCGGAAGATCTCGGAGAGCACTTGGTGGGTGTCCGATGAATCCCGCGCACTCATCTGCTCGACGGTGGCGGTGAAGAGTCGGTCGCCGTGGAAGATGGCGGTGTCTTCGGCAAAGAAGCAGAAGATCAACCGCGCCATGAAGTGGTTGAGGTCTTCGCGGCGTTTTTCGGTGGACCACTCCGGATTGTCCTTGAGCAACTCGATGTAGAGGCGGTTGAGGCGGCCGGTGGCCTTGATATCGAAGGCGTTTTCCCGGATCTGCTTGACCGTGGTGATGCCGGCCAACGGCAGGAAGAACCCAAAATGGTCGTGAAAGTCGGGATAGGCGCAGGCAAGCAACTCGCCGTCGGCCAGGTTCTCCGCCTCGAAGCTCTGGCCGTCGGTGGCGAGGATGAACTTGGCCTTTTGCCGAGTAGTGGCTGGACTCTGACGCAGCGCAGTGAGCGTAGCCGTCACCTCGCCCTCGGCGCAGACGCGGAGGTGGATGTTGTTGCGCTGAAGCACGCCGCGCGGGAGGTCGGATTGGTTGGAATCGCCGCTACGCAGACGGCGAAGGGTAGTCTCCTTGTTCCCGAAGGCTTCAAGGAAGGCGTAGGGGAAGAGAGCCGCGTCAAACGGCGCGGCGGCGAGGTTGGAAACGGCCTCTTCGATTTCGACAGCGTTCATGCGTGAACCACCACTGAGAGCCTCTGAAAATAGGCTTTGATTTTCGCGGCCATAAGCCCGTAGCGCTGGGTGAGGGAATCGTTATAGGTGGGGACGAGGCCAAGGGTCGAGAACGGCACCGTTTGATGGTGATTCACGACGGCTTTTTTGCCGATCCAGTCGAGCGTGGGCATGGGTGAGTGACTTCGTTGAGGAGAGGGATTATCGCGAGAAGAGCCGAGGCGGCCACTGCAGGTCGATGTCACCCGTTGAAGCGGAGGGATTTGTAGGGTCGGCACAGACCCGGCGCAAGCTTGGTGGAGGCGGATTGCCTAGAAACGCGCCGACTCAATCAGCACTTAGCGTCCGAGCAGATTGCGAATCACGGCCGGTTCTCGCATAAGGGGCAAAATGGCGACAATCGAGATCATCCTGCCGTCGGACAGATAAAACACGCCGTAGGGAAACTGTTTGAGCACTAGCATGCGGAACTCACGGTGACGTTTGCGGAAACCTTCTGGAGCCAGTGCAATTGCATTGATCGCGTCATCAACTCTCATCACAAACGCGACGCCTAAATCAGGGGAAACCGATTCGTAATACTGATGACCTGCGACCAAATCCTGTTCGGCAATGGAGCGGACAATCAACGGTCGGCTCATTGGGCTCGCAGCACCCGGTTTCTCACTTCTGTCCAAGTCGAACCTTCGTTCGGATTGGACAGGTAATCTTGATAGCGGCGGTCGAGCTCGGTCTTGAGTGAGTCGGAGAGAGGAATCCGCTCAGGCGAACTGGCGAGCTCATCCCACAAAATTCCGACCAATTGCAGTTTCTCCCCAAAGGTAAGCTCACTGACAGCGGCTGGGACGGGAGAACTCATGAAGGGAAAATAGGGTTGGTGGCCGCTTAGTCAACGTCCGGGAGGGGCTGGGTGTCTCCCCCATATTTAGAATTTCACCGACCACTCCGTGATGTCGCCCGTGGCGATGAGGGGGAGTTTGTGGATGCCGGATTCGGTGCCGGGATTGGCGATCATGATGAAGCCGCTTTCGCCTTGGGGGCGGTGGAGTTGGCCGGAAAGGGTGCGGGTTTTGGCGTGCCACTTGACGTCGCTCAACTCACGGCCGCCGCTTTGGTGGAAGCTCGTGCCGACCGGCCACGGGTGGGCGCGGGGTGAGCGCAAGACGAGCAGTTTGACGGCGGGTCCGTGAAAACCGATGTCGAGCAAGTCGGGTGCCGATTCGAGAATCGGATGGGAGAAATCGCCCGGGTGTCGGTAGGCGTCGGCCGGCCGCGGCTCGCGAGGAATTTCTCCGAGAAACTGGCCTGACCAAAATTCGTAGGCCCACAGTTTTTGGCCGCGCGGCAAACCGAGTCGCGAGAAGGGCACTTGAAAGCGGCGGCCGAGATTGACGTTCGACCCCGGCTCCACCGGTGGCTCAGTCCAATTAAAAATTGCGACGAGGGTCCATTGGTCCCACGCGGTTTCGACCGGGAGGGCCCACACGCACGCGCCTTGCGGATCGGGCTCGCGCTGGGTGGGCGCGGCGGCGTGGTGTTTGATCATCGCCAAGTATTGCAGCGTGCCCGTGGCGATGGGTTCGAAGAGGTCAACCGGTCGGGCGGGCGTGTTGTTGGGCGGCACGGTGGCGAGGAGCACCGACCAGCGGTCCTCCGGCAGGGTGGTGAGGTCGTCACCGAGATCGATGTGGCCCGCGCCCATGAAGGCGGCGGTCGCGCGGATGCGAGCTTCTTCCAACGTGCCGGGTAAACCGACGACGAGGCACGAGGGCTGCAGCAGGGCCCAGTGGTGTTTGTAGAGGTGGCACGCGAACGACGTGAACACCTCGCGCAAGTGTCGCCAGCCGAGTCCCGTGTTGCCCGTGTCCATCACGGCATACGAGATTCCGGCGATGCCCGCGGCGGCGTAGTCGGTGGCTGAGCAATCGATCATCAGCGCGGGTTCACCTTGGGAATCGAGGGCATCTTGCGCGATGCGGAAGGCAGTGCGCACGGCCTCGCGACTGGCTGCGTTGACGAAGCGGGGATCGTGCCGCCCGCGCAGTTCTTTGCCGGTGACGATGCCCGCGAAATCCCACTTCACGAAACGCACGCCCTTCTCGGCGAGCCGGGTGAAGCCCTCCCGCAACCAGGCTTGCGCGCCGGGGTGAGAAACATCGAGGGCGTAGACAGGGCAGAAGGGAGCCCAGAACCAGTGGTAGTTAGTGTGCGGACGGTCGCCGTCGGCGCGCAGCAACCATTCGGGATGCTCTTGGGCGATCGGGTGCGTGTCCGCGACGCAGAGTGCGCCGACCCACACGCCGAGTTTGAAATCAAATTGTTTGAGTTGATCGCTCAGCCACTGGAGTCCGCGGGAGAACCGGTCGTTCTCCTCGAAGTAGGTGGGGATGTTGTCCTGCTGCCAGCCCAGATCGAGTTGGATGATGCTCAACCCGAGATCGTGTAACCGCCGCACCTGCGCGACGCGGGCGGTGGCGAGGACGTTGGCTTCGTCGACCCGGAGCCGGTAGGGATACCAACTGCACCAATTGACCATCGGACCGGGGGGAGGAGGGAGCCGGTTCCACTGGGCGATGCGGGCGCCGTGGGCGTCGAGGAGATCGAGTGGGTCGCGACCCGCCGCGACCACGAAGTCGCCGAGCGCAATGGTTTCGCCGGGCTCAATGAGCAAATCGCCGCCGTCGAAGCCAATGGTGAAATGTCGGAACGGCGGCACTCGCGTGGAGGTGTCGGGGGGCGCGTCGCTCGCTGATTTGGTGGCGGCGGCACCGCCGTCGACGTTGTCCAGACCGGAAGTGGCGACGCCCTCGTCGGCCAACATGCGTCCGCGCAAATGCGGCAGCCAACGATCGATGCTTTCAAAGCCGATCAGCAGAGCGTCGCTCGTCGCGGGGTTGAAGAGGACGGTGAGATTCTGGCTGGCGAAGGCGCCGCGAGTTTGGTCGAGCGAGGCGAGATGGTCGCTGCCGGTGATCATCTGGCGCGGCGTGCGCACGCGGCCGAGGTAGGCATTCTGTTCGAGGATGCGCACCTCGGCGGGGCGAGGGCCGAGGACGAGGCGGCGGGTGGCGAAGAGAACGACGTCGTTGAGCGTGATCGGTCGAGCGCCGGTGTGACGCAGGGTGTGGGTGAGGCGGAGGCGTCCCTTGCTCTCCCGCGTGATGCGTTGGGTGAGCTCGAGGTGCGCGGACTTCCAGACGAGCGTGCGGTGCCGACCGAATTCGACTTCGTTGCCGAGGCGCAACGCCACCTGGCGACCGTCGACGGTTAAGCTCGGTTTGCCCGGCCCGACGGAGAACGCGCCGCCCGTGAAAGTGAGTTTCCCGTTTTGAAGAACGACTTGCATGGGAAGGAGGCCGTTGTCCCCAACGGCTCTTGGCGGGAGGCGGTTAAGGATAACCGCCCCTACCAAAAATCATGGGGTGAGAGTTTTATCGGACGGACCGGCGGTCCGTCCCTACCAGTTTAGAGGAGGACTTCGCGTCCGCCGTTGGCGCGACTTTCGTTGGCGGCTTCGATGAAGCGAATTAGTTCGATCGTTTCGTCGGCGGGGACGGGTGGCTGTTGCGTGCGAGCGAACTCGAGAATCGTTTCGCCGAGGCAGAGGAAGAAACCCTTCTCTTCCGTGGAGGTGTTGACGTGTGCGCTGTGTTTCTCGAAGTGCACGAGGCCGTGGTATTCGTAGTTGCCGGTGCGGTTGCCGTGGAGGGTGCCGATGCGACCGTCGTTCCAGATGCCGGTCACTTGCTCGTAATCGTCGGTGAACACGGCGCGGACGCTGCGGCAACCCGTGCCCATGGCGGCGTAGAGCATCTCAGTGATGTGAATGCCATACCAGAAGTAGCCGGGGTTGGTCGGCTCGAGGGCGACGGGTCCGTGGATGTCCGCACCCTTGACCGTCGGCCGAGTCTCCGGGGTGACGATGCGGGTGAGCGCGCCGGTGAAGCGCAACGACGACGAGGAGAAGAGCGGCACGTTGTGCTCGCGAGCGAGGGCGAAGATCGCTTTGGCGTCGGCCGAAGTCAGCGCGAAGGGCTTGTCCATGAACACCGGTTTGCCGAAGGGCGCGATCTTCTTGAACTGCTCCAAGTGCACTCGTCCGTCGAGCGACGTGTGCAGGACGACATCGCAGGCCGCGCAGACGTCCTCGATGCTGTCCATGATCTCGACACCAAATTTTTCCCGCAGGTCCTTGGTGTAGCCGGGCACCCGCCCGATGCTGGACGCGAGGTCGGGCGAACCGCCGGGCCAGGCGGCGACGACCTTCGCACCCTTGATCGGATGCGCCGATGCCGGGTTGTTAAACTCGTCACCGAAGATGATGACGTGAGAAGTATCGAGGCCGATGAGGCCGAACTTGATTTCCGAGGTAGGGGATTGGCTCATGAGAAAAAGACGTTTTAACGGGAAAACGCGCTGGTTATAGGCGGGTTGCGATGACGAGCACCAGACCCGAGTGCATTTTCTTTCGGTATTTTCATCGCCGTGAGACCGGACAAGCTGTTGCGCTACTGCCATGGACGAATCCACCACGACCCCACGCATTCGCTTGCTGGCCACGGGCGGCACCATCGCTGGTGCCCACACCGGTGGGCGAGGCTACGCGGCTGCGGCGATGTCAGCGGAGGATTTGTTGGCGGCCGTGCCGGGATTGTCGGCCCTCGGCCGCATCGAGGTCGAGAAGGTTGTGAGCATCGGCAGCCAAGATATGGATGAGCATGTCTGGCGGCAGCTCGCGGCGCGCGCGCAAACGGCTCTCGATGATCCGGCGATCGCCGGCGTGGTGATCACCCACGGCACCGATACGATGGAGGAGACCGCGTATTTCCTCAACTTGGTGCTCAAGACCGCCAAGCCCGTCGTGTTGGTGGGCGCGATGCGGCCGGCGACGGCGATCAGCGCCGACGGACCGATGAATCTCTACAACGCCATCGCGGTGGCGGCCGATCCCGCTTCGGTGAATCGCGGCGTCTTGGTCGTGAGCAACGATGAGATCCATTTCGCGCGGGAAATTTCGAAAACGAACACCACGCAGGTGGGCACGTTTAAGTCGCTCAACCGCGGACTGGCGGGCCTCGTCAATCGCGGGCGGCTACACTACTTCGGGCCGACCGTGCGACGGCACACCGCCGCGAGCGAGTTTGCGCCGCCGCACGAGGCGGCCCTACCGCGCGTCGACATCATTTATGGCTACGCCGGACTGCGGCGGGATCAAATCGACGCGGCGGTGGCCGCGGGCGCGCGCGGGCTCGTCATCGCCGGGGTGGGCGCGGGCAATTTGTCGACCGAGATTCTGGAAGCGGTTACCGCCGCGGCGCGGGCGGGCGTGGTCGTCGTGCGCAGTTCGCGCACCGGCGGCGGCATGGTGGAGCGCAACATCGAGATCGATGACGATGCCGCGGGTCTGCTGGTTGCGGAGGAATTGAATCCGCAGAAGGCGCGAGTGCTGTTGATGCTCGGGCTGAGTCGCCAACTCGACGCCGCGGCGCTCCAGACGCTTTTCCTGACCTACTGATCATGCCGTTTACTGACGAACAACTGAAGGCCGCGTTGGGCGAAGCCTCGCCCCGCTGGAAATTTGTGGCGGGCACGCGTTATCGCGAGATGCCCGCGACCTTCGCCCTGCAGCTCCTCGCAGTCGCGACGCATGGCGCGCCGGACCGTGCGATCGAAGGGCAAACGCTCGCGGACGCGTTGGCGGGAAAACTGCACCCACTCCTCGGCGGTCTCCCCGCCGACGCAGAGGGCAACACGCGCGAACCGGAAGCGCAGGGCGGCATCGGCGGATGGACGCATGCCGCGGCCGCGTGGATTCTGCTGCTCGCCAAGCGCACGCCGACAGTCTGGGCGCAACTGACGCCGGACGAGATGCGGCGCGCCGATGTGATTATGCAGGCGCTGGCGGTGGCCGGGCATTTCACGATGAGTGATGCGAACACGTATCACGTGCTCCTCGATGGGACGTCCAATCACCACAAGAGTTGGAACATCAACATCACCGAGGGCTACGTGGACGTATTGATCGCCGCGTCAGAGTATTTCGGCGCGGCGGAGCTCAACGCCTTGTTCGCGGAGTTCGATTTTGACGCATTCGTCGCCGAGGCTGGCTGCCTGGAGTTGCGCAATATCGTGCGCTGTTGGACGCACCAGCCAGTCATGCGCGATCTGCTTATGCATGGCGGGCCGCACTTCCGAGAAGGAGGCAAGGGGCCGGTGCCGGCCGGCGGCATCACGGGCGATGGTCCGGGCGTGCGGAGCGAATGTTTTTTTCAGGGTCACGGGTTGGACGAAGGCTGGGCAATCTATCGCACGCAGTCGGCGCGTCAGTTTTCCAAGGCGGGGCGCACTGAGATCAACGCGATGATCGGCGAGTGCACCCGCCTGCGGCAGCTCGAGACGAAGGCGACGGTGTCGCCGTGGGAGGGTCAGATGGGGATGTGCGTCGAGTTTGAAACGACCGATTGGTATGGCGTGCGCAGTTGCCTGACCTACGCGTTTGAAGGCGTCATGATTACGCTCGGCTCGGCGGCGAGCCTGCGCGCGCTCGGCCGGTGGCGCGATGATGCGGCCGGTCGCGACATGGAGCGGCGCATGGCCGTGGGCGTGAACGACCTGATGTTCAAGGCCCGCGAAGGCTACCGCGGTTGGGCGCACGGCAAGGAGATCCTCGAAGACTTTTCCGTCATGCGCGAACGCGGCTCGGACTACGTGTTTCCAATGTGGAGTGAATTGTTTCCGACGACCGGGGAGGCGCGATGAACGGCGTCACGATCCAAGCGAGTTTTCAATTGCCGGTGTGGATCGATCTCGGGGCCACGTTTGCGTTTGCGCTTACGGGTGCGCTCGCGGCGATGAAGCGCGGCTATGACATCGTCGGTCTGATGACGCTCGCCCTCGTGTCGGGCATCGGCGGCGGGTTGATCCGCGATGGGATTTTTTTGCAGCAAGGCCTGACGCCGTTACTGACGAATCCGACCTACCTCTACGTGATCGGCGCGGCGGCCGTGGTGGGAATGGCGTTAGGCGACCGCATGCATCATTTCAACCGCGTGATCGCGCTGGTCGATGCGGTGGGGTTGGGGGCGTATGCTTGTTTCGGGGTGCAAAAATCGTTGCTCGCGGGCCTCGGTCCGACGGCGGCTGTGCTCGTCGGCGTAGTCAACGCCGTCGGCGGCGGCTTGCTGCGCGACGTGCTCACGCGCGAGGAACCCCTCCCTTTTCGCCCGGGACAGTTTTATGTGCTCGTCGCGTTGGCGGGGGCGGTGGTGTTCGTATTCCTGACCGCGCAACTGGCGGTCGCCCCCACGACCGCCGCGTTCGTGTCGATCGGTCTCACGTTCATTTTCCGCGTGCTCACGATTGCCTTTAATTGGCGGACGTCACCGCTGGTGAAGTCCACCTGACGCCGGACTGATTCGGCGGGCGCGCCGCGCTACACGCGGCCGCAAAATTTGTTCCGCCGGAAAGTTTTCAATAAGATTGCGGTCGTGAGGTTGGCGGCGGAACTGCGCGCGAATTCATGGTCTAATTTTGTCCATCCTCATGCTCAGTCGTGAGGAGGACCTAATCAAAATAACCATGACTAAGAAAATTAAGATCAAGTTGTTCATGCTCTCGGCGATCGCGTCGTTGAGCGTGGCAGGCAGTGCGCTGGCACAGACTTCCGGGTCGATTAAGAGTTCGGCTCCTAAGGTGACTGATCCGAGCTACGGATTGCTCGGCGCAAATTACGTCGGGGTCGACTTCAGCTACGTGCACGTGAAGGATTCTGTGCTCGATAACGTCAACGGATTCTCGTGGCGCTACAATCAAGTGATGAAGCAAGGCTTCGATTGCAGCCTCGGTTTTGGCTACGGTCGTTCCAACGAGGTCGCCAGTTGGCGTGCGACGCAGAAGGGCGTGACCGCGAGCGTCACGGCGTATTCTGATCACAACGGCATCCGTCCTTACATCGAACCGGGTGTGGGCTGGGCGTGGGCGAAGGCGGGTCTGATTAGCGATGACTCGTTTCTCTACTTCGTCGGCACCGGCGTGGAGTTTCAGGTCGCGAAGCCGCTCGTCGTCACTCCTTACGTGGAGTTTGTCGACCTGACGTCATTCAGCGGCTCGAGCTGGAACTTCGGAGTAAAATCCGCCTACCGCTTGAACAAGAATTGGGGTCTCCACGTCGACGTTTCGGTCGATGATGACCGCAATGCCGGCTACTCGTTGGGCGTGAACTACCACTTCTAATCTCGACGGTGGCCTGATCGATCCAGCCGCGATCCCACCGGGTATCGCGGCTGTTTTTTTGCTCGGCCCGGCCGGGGCGAGCGCGAGGGATTGCTCCTCGCGCTCGGGTTGGTTTTTGCACTTGCCGCCGGGTTTGTGGGTGGGTTAGTTTGTGCGCCGTCGTGAGCCGAGAGGCGGACGCCAGCAGACTGGCGAAGCTGCCGCCGGTAAACGAAACAACCCCCGCCCCATGTCATGTCGATGAACTCAACTCTCTGGACGCAGCTGGTGCTCGGGGTCGGGTTGGGATTGCCGATGGTCGCGATAGCGGCCGCAGAGTTGTTGCCGCCGCCCGATTATCGCACGGCTGAGGTGCGCTGGCCGACCCCGGTGCGCCCGCCGGCCGGAGCGCCCAACGTGTTGGTCATCCTCTGGGACGATATTGGCTTCTCGCAATTCGGTTGTTACGGCGCACCGCTCGCGACGCCCAACGTCGATCGCTTGGCGGCGCAGGGAGTGCGCTATAATAATTTTCACGTGGCGCCGGTTTGCTCGCCGACGCGCGCGGCACTGTTGACTGGTCGCAATCCCCACAGTGTCGGCGTCGCTTGTATCGCGGAGTTTTCCAACCATCAACCCAACAGCACGGGCGGCATTCGACTCGATGCGGGCACGATGGCGGAATACCTGCGCGCGAATGGCTACAGCACGTTTGCCGTGGGGAAGTGGCATCTCACGCCGATGACCGAGCTCAACCCAGCGGCCTCCTCCGATTACTGGCCGACGGGTCGCGGCTTTGATCACTTTTATGGATTTACCGGTGGCGAGACGAATCCGTGGCAGCCCGAACTCTATCAGGATCGTGAACGCCTCAAATCTGTGCCGACCGAGCTCGAGGGTCGCCCTTACCATTCCGAGACCGATTTGACCAACCACGCGATCGGCTACTTGGCGGAGCAGCGCGCCAACCAGCCCGACAAGCCGTTTTTTCTCTACTTGGCGTTCAGTGCGGGCCACGCGCCGCACCACGCTCCAGCTGAGTATCGGGAGAAGTGGCGGGGTAAGTTTGACGAAGGCTGGGACGCGGCCCGCCACGCGACTCTCGCGCGACAGAAGGCGCTCGGTTTGGTGCCGCCGGAGGTCGAGCTTCCGCCCGCCAATCCAGGAGTCAAACCGTGGGCGGAACTTACAGCGGAGGAGCAGCGGATCTACGCGCGCTACTACGAAACTTTCGCGGCATTTGTCGAATATACGGACCATGAACTTGGGCGGTTGTGGGACTACTTGGAACGGGCGGGGGAGCTGGACAACACACTCGTAATCTTGGCATCGGACAACGGCGCTAGCCCCGAAGGCGGTCCCCACGGTCAGTGGAACGAGATTCGCCTCTTCACCACGGGCACGCCCGGCACGCTTGAGGGCGGCTCGCAACACTACGACAACCTCGGCGCGGCGGAGACCTATCCCACTTATCCGACGGGATGGACGCAGGCGGGCAACACCCCTTTTCGAGGCAACAAAGGGAGCACCCATGAAGGAGGCACGCGCGTGCCGCTCATCATGCGCTGGCCGGGACATATCCCCAGCACGGGGGGCATTCGCTCGCAGTTTCATTACGTGACCGATCTTTTGCCGACGGTGATTGAGGCCGTTGGTCTCGATGCCGCTAAGATAATCGCAGACCGCGAGAGCCTGCCGTGGCACGGCACGAGCATGGCTTACACGTGGACCGACGAAGCCGCCGACTCGCGACGCTCGACGCAATACATCGAGATTTACGGGCACCGGGCCCTTTATCACGAAGGTTGGAAAGCGGTGGTCTTTCACCCGAAGGATGCTCCCTTTGCGGACGACGTCTGGGAGCTTTACGATCTGAATCAAGATTGGAACGAGCGCCATGATCTCGCGCAGAAACATCCGGGAAAATTACAGGAGCTCCTCGCGGTGTGGGAGCGCGAAGCGCTGGCCAACGACGTCTACCCGTTGGACGATCGTCGGGGTGCGCGGGAGATGCTGTTGCCACCCGACTCTCCGCAGCAGGGCACGCATTTTGATTTCTTCCCTCCGGTCAGCGGAGTGCACAAAGGAGCGGCTCCGGATCTGCGCGGGCGCTCATGGAGCGCCGTGGCCAAGGTGGCGGGCTCGGATCGCGGAGCTGCGGGTGTGCTCATGGCGTTTGGCGGACGATTCGCTGGCTATGCGCTCTACGTGCACGAGGGCCGACTCAAGTTTCACTACAATTGGGCGGGCGAAGTGCGCACGGCGGTGGTTTCGACGGACCCGTTACCGGCGGCGGTGGAAACTCTGGGAATGAGTTTCACGCTGACTCCAGACGGAGGCGCCGATGTTTTTTTGGCGGTCAACGGACGGGAGGCGGGTCACGGTCACGTGCCGCGGGTGATGCTCAATATTACGCACGAAACATTCGACCTCGGTTGCGATCTTTTCACTCCCGTGAGCGACGACTATCAGTCGCCCGCCACTTTCACTGGTTCTCTCCGTCAGTTTACGCTCGAAGCCGAACCTCGTTAGTCAACCCGCTACCTTCATCGCCATGATCAGTCGCCGCCACTTCACCAAACTCGCCGTCCTTGCCCCGATCGCGTTGTCCCAAGCCGTCAATCAGGCGAGGGCCGATTTTGGGAAGTTGGGCGGAGGCACGCACGAGTTCACGATTCTCTACACGAATGATTTTCACAGTGCGCTCGTGCCGATCCCGGCCTACTGGCTCCCGGGTTCGCCGAAGCTGGGCGGAGCGGCACACCTCGCCACGCTCGTCGAGCAAGAGAGGGCGGCGGCTCGGACGAGTTTTCTCCTCGATTCGGGCGATATGTTTACCGGCTCAATGTCCAACCTGACCGATGGCGAAGTGCTCATGGAGATGATGACGCTGATGGGCTACGACGCGATGAGTGCGGGTAACCACGAGTTTGACTACGGCTGGCAGCTCTTCGAGAAGGCAGCGAACCGAGTGCCGTTTCCGATCCTGTGTTGTAACATCCGCCACCGCGGCACCGCTATCCGGTTCACGCGGCCCTACACGATTCTCGAGCGCGATGGCGTGCGGCTCGGGGTGATCGGCGTGATGGGGCTGAACGCGGCTCGCTACACGATCATGCCGTCAAAGGTGGCGGAGCTCGAGTTCACCGATCCGGTGGCGGAGACGAAGGCGTGTGTGGCCGAGCTGCGCGGCACGGTGGATGCGATCGTAGTGTTGGGTCATCAAGGGTTTCCCGGCGCGATGCAGACCGACGCGGAGAACGATCCCGAGGTGCAACGTCCGCTCGACGAGGATATCAACTTCTGCGGCGCCGTGCCCGGAATCGATCTCTACATCGCCGCGCATTCTCACCACGGGCTGGAGGAACCCATCGTTCATCCCGACACCGGCACGCTCATCACACAGACCTACGGTTATGGCACGCGCTTGGGTCGGGTGCGCCTGAGGGTCAAAGATCGCCGGGTGGTGCGTCACGAGATCGAGCTGCTCAAAGTCTGGAGCGATCAACTGCCACCGCACGCAGCGGTCGCGGCGCGCATGGCGCATTACCGAAACGTGGTGGCCGACAAGATCGGCGGGCCGATCGGCTACGCGACTCAGCGGATCATTCGTCGCTACAATCACGAGTCGCCCCTCGGTTCGCTGATCACCGATATGATGCGCGAGCGCGCCGGTTCCGATGTGGCCATCACCAATGCGGGCGGACTCCGGGCCGACTTACCGGAAGGCGAGATTGATCACGGGCACATTCTCGACGCGTTTCCGTTTCTCAACGCATCGGTCACGCTGGAGTTGGCCGGCCGCGATCTCAAGGGCGTGCTCGAGCAAGGCTTCTCGCTCAAGGCGGGCCTGGTGCAGGTCTCCGGACTCCGCGCGGTCTATGATGTCAGCCAACCGATCGGATCTCGCTTGGTCGAGCTGCAGGTCGGCGGGCAACCGGTCGACGACGAGAAGCTCTACCGGGTCACGACGAACAGTTTTCTCGCCGAGGGCGGCGACGGTTACCGCGCGTTCAAGCAAGGTCGGGAGATCGCCCGCGATGTGCAACTCAGCGATGTCGTCTACGACAGCGTGAAGGCTCGGAAGAAGGTCGAGCCGCCGACGATGGGACGCTTGGTGCGCGTGTGACGAACCCTCGCGGCGCGGTCGCACCTTACCGAGCAGTCCATCCGCCATCGATGGGGATGGCGGTGCCGGTGATGGAGCGGGCGGCGTCGCCACAGAGGAAAATTGCGAGGGCGGCGACTTCGTCGACCTCGACGAAGCGTTTGGTCGGTTGCGCGGCGAGGATGATATCGCGAATCACGCGGTCATGCGGGAGGTGGTGCGCTTGAGCTTGGGCTTCGATCTGGCCCTCGACGAGAGGCGTGCGCACGTAGCCGGGGCAAATCGCGTTGCAGGTGATGCCGGCCTCGGCGACTTCGAGCGCAACGGTTTTGGTGAGACCGATCTGGCCGTGCTTGGCGGCGACATAGGCTGACTTGAAGGGAGAGGCGACGAGGCCGTGGGCCGACACGAGGTTGATGATGCGGCCCCACCCGCGGGCCTTCATACCGGGGAGGGCGGCTTTGATCGCGTGAAAACTGGAGTTGAGGATAATGTTCTGGATCGCGGTCCATTGCTCCTCGGGAAATTCGTCGACGGGGGAGACGTGTTGGATGCCCGCGTTGTTGACGAGGATGTCGACCGAGCCGAAAGCCGATTCGGTGGCCGCGATCAGAGCGGCGACCTCGGGGGCGCGGCTCATGTCGGCGGGATGAAACTCGACGCGCCCGCCATACTCTCGGGCCAGCTCAGCGCGGAGCTGCTCGATCCGTGCCGGATCGCCCAACCCATTGAGCATGACGTGCACGCCTTCGCGGGCGAGGGCGCGGGCGATTCCGAGGCCGATCCCGCTCGTGGATCCGGTGACAACAGCGTGCTTGTTTTTCAACATGGTTTTTGGGGCGTGTGGACTCGACGGACCGAGAGCGGGCCGTCGAGAGAAAGGAAGGGGAATCGTGGGGGCGGGGCAATCGCGCTTTGCATTTTTGCGGCGGATGGTCACGGTGGCAATCCATGGCGCTATTCACCAACGCCTTGACCGACTTCCGGGGAGAGACCTTGCGAGGATCTCCGGGCTTCTTCCGCGTCGGCCGGACTCATGCGGGGCAATGGTGGTTGATTGATGGTTCGGATCGCCCGTTTTTTGCGAAGGCGGTGCACGGCGTGTCGGCGCAGGCCAACGGGGTGCACGACCCGGCGGCACGGTTGCGCTCGTGGGGCTTCAATGCGTTGGGCGCGGCGAGTGGCCGGTTGTATTTGGAGGAAGGACTTCCGTTTCTGGCGACGGTCGATTTCGGCGCGAAAGCGACGCCGGTGCATCTCGCAGGCGTGCGATTGCCCGATGTGTTTAACAGCGATTGGCCCAAAGACGCGCAACGTCGGGCGGCCGAGGTGTGCGCTCCGTTGGCGGAGTCGTCCGAGGTGATTGGTTGGTTGACAGACGATTGTCCGGGCTGGCCCTCCGCGGCGGCGGAGGAGCGCCCGGGGCTGCTGCAAGTGTGTCTGAGTTTGGAGCCGGGACTGGCGGCTTATCATGCGGCGTGGGAATTTGTCTGCGCTCTCTACGGCCACGCGATCAATGGGCTGACCCGGGCGTGGGGACTTACTTTGACCAACAAGGAGTCGCTGCGCGCGATGACCCGGCAGGATCGGGGAATCGCGACCCGGGGTTATCGGCGGGACGACGAACGTTGGACGCGGGAGTTTGCCCAACGCTATTTTTCGACCGCGACATCCGCGATTCGCGAGCAAGCGCCGCATCACTTGGTGCTCGGCTGCCGGTGGGGCGGCCCGGTCAGCGCCGCTCTGCGCCAAGCTTGCGCGTCGGTCGCGGATGTCTGCTTTGTCGATCACACGGAGATTCCCGACAACGGATCAGCGCCGGTCATGGTGGGCGACTTTTCTTGGGTTTCGGCGCGTTTCTTCGACGGCCTTTCATCGCGGCGGATGCTCGGGCCGACCAAGGTTGAGCGCATGTTGCGGCGGGGTCGGCTGGCGTTGACGCGAGCGGTGGGGCATCCGGCGGTCGTCGGCTATGCGTGGAGCCGTTGGCACGATCGATCGGGGGAGCTGCCGCCGTTTGGGACCGGCCTTGTGCGAAAGGATGAAACCGAGGCCCGCGAGCACACGGAGTTGTTGACGGCGGTCAATGATCGGGTGGAAGAGATACGTGGCATGACGCTCATCCCGGACCTTGCATGAAGAATCTCACCATGACGATCTGGATGGTGTTAGCGGGAATGATGCTCGCGAGCTGCGCGAGCGACCGCGGACCGGTCCGCCCTTCGCGACCGACGATGGCGGGAACGGTAACTTTCCGTGAACCCATCGCCTTGCCGTCAACCGCGACGCTGACGGTGCGGCTTTTGGATGTGACGCGGGCTGGCGAGCCGGCGATCGTGCTCGCCGAGCGGAGTATCTCTAATCCCGGCAATCCGCCGCTGTCGTTTGAGCTGCCGTATCCCTTTGGGGGAATCACCGCAAATCGCAGTTACGTGATCGAGGCGCGCATCGAGGTGTGGGGTCGCCTGCGGTTCTTTGCGCCGAGCCCGCATGTGGTCACGCCGGGAAACGCTGCGCGGGTTCACGTGATCGAGCTCGAGCAATCGAAGCAGGACTGACGTGCGCCCGCCGCGGGCGGATTTGCTTGCACGGCGGGGGAGGGCGGGGCGTCATTCGCTTGCTGATGAACACCGACCAACTCGCGACGTATCTGAAGGCCCGCGTGCGCACCGTGCGCGATTGGCCGATCCCCGGGGTCAACTTTCGCGATGTGACGACCTTGTTTAACGACCCGGAAACGATCCGCGTAATGGTGGAGGCGTTTTCGCTCGATTGCATGCGACTGGAAGTCGGCACGATCGCGGCGGTGGATGCGCGCGGCTTTATTTTGGGCGGGGCGCTCGCCTACCAAATGCACAAGCCCTTTGTGCCGGTGCGGAAGAAGGGAAAACTTCCCTACCAAACGGTGACGCAGGAATACGCCCTCGAATACGGCCCGGCCGCGGTCGAGATTCATACCGATGCCTGCCAACCGGGTGAACGGATCCTGATCGTCGACGATCTCATCGCCACCGGCGGCACGTTGCTGGCGGCGGCCAAACTCTTTGAGCGGATCGGCGGCGTCGTGGCGGGAGTGGCCGCGGTAATCGACTTGCCGGAGCTCGGGGGGGCGAAGCTCGTGCGCGAAGCGGGCTATCATGTGCACGCGCTGTGCGCCTTCACCGAAACTGAGTGAACCCATGAGTTTGACGATCTGGTGCAACGGACAGTTCTCCGAAGCCGCGACGCACCTGCTCGCCGAGGGCACGCGCGAGCACCGACTTGTTTGGGCGCGCACTCGTTCCAAGATGGTGCTGCCATCGGGCGAGACCGATCCGGCGGCGCGGAAGGCCGACATCCTCTTCGGTCAGCCCGCCGTGAATGATTGTCGGCAACATCCGCGCGTGCGGTGGGTGGCAATCACGACCGCGGGCTATGCGCGCTTCGACACACCGGAGGTCCAAGAATCGTTTCGCGAGCGCGGTGTCGCCTTCACGACAACGTCCTCCGTGTTGGCCGATCCCTGCGCGCAACAGGTGCTCGCGATGATGCTGGCCCTCGGGCGCAATCTACTGTCGTCACACCGCGAGCAATTGACAGATCGCTCGTGGAGCTACGAGACACGCCGCTACGAGGCGAGTTTGCTCACGGGTCAGACGGTGCTGCTGCTCGGCTATGGTGCGATCGGTCGGCGGCTGGCGGAACTGCTCGCGCCCTTCGGCGTGAAGTTGATCGCCGTGCGCCGGCAGACACGCAGCGAACGCGGGGTGAGAATTATTGCGGAAGCGAGCTTGAGCAGCGCTTTGGCCGAGGCGGACCACGTGGTAAATCTGCTGCCGGACAACGCGTCGACGCGGGGCTATGTCAATGCGCGTCGGCTGGCCTGCTGTCGGCGCGGGGCACGGTTTTACAATGTTGGCCGCGGGGCGACCGTCGACGAGCGGGCGTTGATCGACTCGCTCGAATCGGGCCGGCTGGGTGCGGCCTACCTCGATGTGTTTACCGAGGAGCCGTTGCCGCCGGATCACCCCTTGTGGTCGACGAAGCACTGCTATGTGACGCCGCACGTCGCGGGTGGCCGGGCCGACCAGGACGAGGCGATCGTGCGACATTTTCTTGCGAATCTCGCCGTCTTCACTGCCGGGGAGGGAGTGCTTACCGATAAGATCGGGTAATAAGAAAGTGGCCGGCTGCGCCGCATTAGCGTCGGCAAAATTGAATCTCATTGTAGTTTTTTCTCATCCGCGGAATAACTCTGGACGTAAGGACTCCTAGAGAAGCGGACGAAGTTGCTGGCGGTTGCCATCAGCCGAAAAGCCGCCTAACCCTTAAACATTCGATATATGACTAAAAAGACACGTTTGATGATCACGGCTGCGGCTATTGCTGGGCTCTACGCTGGTTCCTTCGCGACGGCCGGTTTCGCTCAAGACGCCGGGGCTCCTGCCGCCAAGTCGGCTGAGAAAGCCAAGGAAGGCTGCAAAGGTAAGAACGGCTGCAAAGGCATGAGCGATGAAAAGGGCAAGAAGTGCGACGCCGACTGCAAGACCAAGGAAAGCTGCAAGGGCATGAGCGCCGATAAGGCCAAGGATTCCTGCAAAGCCAAGGAAGCTTGCAAAGGCAAGGATGGCTGCAGCGGTAAGTAAGCGTTGTCCCCTTGAGTGAGTGGATCGCGGGCCGGCCGTGAATCCCACCGACTTCCCCGGGCCGGATTCGCATGGATCCGGCCCGTCTTTTTTAATTCCCGCTTCATTTTCTGCCAGTGCCCGCCAACGCGTTTAACGGATTCAACGACTTCGGCATCGGACTCGGACTTCGGGTGCCGCACTACGGCCACATTCTCGAACAGAAACCGGTGGTCGATTGGTTCGAGATCATCTCCGAGACTTTCATGGTCGACGGAGGTCGGCCCCTCGAGGTGCTCGATGAGATCCTCGAGCAATACCGCGTCGTGCAGCATGGCGTGTCGCTTTACTTCGGCTCCGCCGACAAGCCCGACCGCCACCAGTTGCGCCGCTTGAAGGCGTTGTGCAAACGCACTCAGACGCCGTGGCTCTCGGACCACCTTTGCTGGGGGAGTGTCGATGGCACTTATTCCCACGATCTCCTGCCGATGCCCTATACGTTTTCGGCCGCCAAGCGCACCGCGGAAAAAATCCGGCAAGTGCGCGATTATCTCGAGGTGCCGATCTGCGTGGAGAACGTGTCCAGCTATGCGGCGTTTCACCAGTCGGAGATGACCGAATGGGAATTTCTTTCGGAAGTCGTCGAGCGGGCGGACTGCGGTATTCTGCTCGATGTGAACAATATTTACGTGTCGTCGAAGAACCACGATTTCGACCCCTATGTTTATCTCAACGAAGTGCCCCACCACCGCGTCGGCCAGATGCATATCGCTGGGCACACCAAGTTTGAAAAATACCTCCTCGATACCCACGATCACCCCGTGCTCGATCCGGTCTGGAAACTCTACGCGCACGCCACGAAACTCTGCGGAGTGACGGCGACGCTGCTCGAGTGGGACGATAAGATCCCCTCGTTTGACGAAGTTCATCACGAAGCCCTCAAAGCGAACGAATTTATCGATGGTGCCAAAGAAGCCCAAACTACCTCTGCGCGCGCCTGAACGCATCCGCTCCACCGCAGACCTGCGGGAGCTTCAACGGCTGATGATGCATGCGGTCACCCGTCCCTTGGGGCCGGGCCAACGCTCGCAGCGGCGCTGGGACGACGGTCGCGCGGCCAAGGAAGTCGTTGGCACATTTTCCAAGGACAACGAGCGGTTGTCCGGCCTCGAACGCATCGAGATCTACAACCGCATGTATTGGTTTCGCACGCTCGACTCCCTTTACGAGGATCTGCCGGGGCTGCGCGCGGTCTTGGGTGAGCGCAAGTTCATGCGGTTGATCGAGACTTACCTCGTCAAACAACCGTCGCGCTCCTTCACCTTGCGCGACCTGCCTTCACGCTTGGGAAAATTCATTCGCTCGCACCGCTCGCTGACCGCCCCGCACACCGCGCTCGCGGCGGACATGACGTCCTTCGAGTGGGCGCAGATCGAGTGTTTCGATGGCGCCTCCCGCCCGCCGATGACGCCCGCTGATCTCACGAAGACGCCCCCGGGCCGATTGCGCATGAACCTGCAACCGCAGTTGCGGCTCCTCGTGTTGCGCTATCCGGTCGACGACTATGCGATCGCGTTGAAGCGAAATGCGATGCGGGCCGACGCCAGCAACGCCGTGGAATCTGCCAAGGCCTCGAACCGCTCGACCCCGCGCGTGCGGCGACCCAAGGCCAAGCGCACCTACCTCGCCGTCCACCGGCATGAAGGCACCATCTATTTCAAAAATCTCGAGCTTGCCTCCTACCGCATGCTGACCGCTCTGCGCGACGGGAAGACGCTTCCCCAGGCTGTCGCCGCCGCTGGTCCTCGCGTCAAACCCGCCCAAGTGCAGGCTTGGTTTGCGAACTGGATGCAGCTCGGCTGGTTCTGCCCGCGGTAGGAGCGGAGAAACTCCTTGGCGATATCCTTGGCTTGGACCTAGTTTCGCCGTCCTTGCCGTATGAATACTCCCCTCCAACACACGGTGCAGGCGCTGCTCGATCGGTTGTGCGCGGAGGGACGCGAGCGTGGCATTCAAGTGGCGGCGTATCGCGATGGCGAATTGCTGGTCAACGCCTGGGCGGGAATCGCCGATGTGAACACGAGCGCTCCGGTGGAAGAGAGCACCTTGTTTCCGGTGTTTTCGGTGACGAAGGGATTGGTGGCGACGCTCGTCCATCAACTCGTGGAGAGAGGTTTGCTGGGCGATCAAACGCGGATTGCGGAGGTCTGGCCGGAGTTTGGCGTCAACGGCAAAGGTGCGATCACCGTGAGCCAAGTGATGCGCCATTCGGCGGGGCTTACCTTGTTGCCGGCGAGGACGAATCCGGCAGATGTGGCCGATAGCGCTGCGATGTGCAAGACGATCGCGGGACTAGCCCCGGAATGGGAGCCCGGCACGCCCAGTGCCTATCACGGATTAACGTAGGGATGGATTTTGGGCGAAGTCGCGCGACGCGTTGACGGGCGTGGCTTTGCTCAATTGCTCCGCGAGGAGATCGCGGAACCGTTGGGATTGAGCACGCTCTTTGTCGGTTTGCCCGAGGAAGTGACGTTACCCGTCGCATGGTTGGAGGAACCGGAATTTGTGATGCCGCCCGATGACGGTTCATCGCAAGTGGTGCCGCTCTCCCTGTTGCCGTTGAGTGCGTGGATGAATCTCCCCGCCGGCCGCCGAGCCTGTGTGCCCGCGGGCAGTGGGATCATGAATGCGCCCGCGGTGGCGCGGCATTATGCGGCCTTGTTGCCTGGAGGGGTGGATGGCGTGGCCTTGCTCCCGCCTGAGCGGGTGGAGCGCGCCACTGAAACTCGGCCCTTTCCGTTGAATGTGGAAGGGACGCCGACAACTTGGGGCCTAGGTTATGCCGTCGGCATGCCGGAGGCAGCTCCGGCCGATTCCCCGGCCCTGTTCGGGCATGCCGGCCACGGCGGCTCCGTAGGGCTGGTCGATCGGGATCATCGACTCGCGGTGGGATTGACGCGCAATCGACTGCAAAAGGAAACTCCGCTGGCCGAAATCCTGGAGTTGTTGCGCTCCCCTGAGGTCGCCCGCGGGGAAAGTTCTTCGTCGGTTGACTGGGCGCCGCGAGATTTTAGGAATATCGAAGGCTCGAATTGCTCTTACCCCTCATACCTCTATGGACATCAAGAACTGTTACGGAAAAATCGAAACCTTGCTGACGTCGGTCGGCAATTCCCTGCAATCGGTGCTGCTATTAATCATTCGCCTCTATTGGGGCTGGCAGTTTTTTCTCACGGGCAAAGGTAAGTTGATGAACCTCGAGCGCACGGCCGGTTACTTCGAGAGCATCGACATCCCGCTTCCCAAGGTGAACGCGATCCTCGCGGGCACGACGGAGTGCGTGGGCGGCTTGCTGCTCTTGGTTGGCTTTGCCTCCCGAGTGATCTCCGTGCCGCTGATGTTCGTCATGGTCATTGCCTACGTGACGGCCGATAGCGAAGCCTTGCGCGCGATGTTGAGCGACCCGGATAAATTTCTCGGGGCCGCGCCGTTCCTGTTCCTCCTCGCATCGGTCATCATCTTTACCTTTGGCCCGGGAAAACTCTCTCTCGACTCCTTCCTGAATCGCGGGAAGGCCGCGAAGTAGACACGGGACTGGTGAGCGGTCCGCTTCGGTCCGCTCCTTATTTGCGCGGCGGCGGATTGCAGAGTTCTTCGTAGGCGTAGACGATGCCGCCGACGTAGATCGGGATGGTGATAAAGATGCCGATGATGAGGCCGACCAACCCAAGCAGGCAAAGGAGGGTGCCGAGGAGCAGCAGTCCGAAGACGCGCCACCATTGCGAAGTGATGACCCGGCGACTCACCTCCATGGCGGACCAGAAATCCATCCGCTTGTCCATGATCAGCAGGTAGGTGAACACGTAGGCGACAGCCAAGTAGATTCCGGGTAGAATCAGCAGGAGCACCCCCAGCGTGACGAGTAATTGGGAAACTAAGGTCGCGACCATGAGCGGCATGAAAGCGAGGCTGAAGCCGCTGAAGATATCGGCGAACTCCCCGGGTTGCCCGCGAATCTTCTTCAAGTAGTAGCTAAAAAGTCCGCCGTAAAAAACGCCCGTCAGGAGGAGGCTCACCAGCAGCCCGAGGATCGGCACGGCGCTCGCTGCCATCAACACGACGAAGAGCACCAAGGTCGCCCCGATGATCGGCCAGAAATCGGATTTAAGCAGGTTCCAACTGCGATCAAGGCAATCGACAACACCGAGCTTGCTGGCGCGCGCGATCAAATCGTCAGCATAGGTCTTGGGGTCGACGGTGATGGGACCTGTCGTCTCGGGGAGTGAGTGGGGCGCGGGTGGGGGCGGCATCTCCTCGGCGCCGCTAAACTCCGGAAAGTCGCCGATCCGGCGCCACTGTTCATCGTCGGTGCGCTTGGCCTGAGACTCGAGGTTGGCCCGGCCGTCGCCGATCCAGGTGCGCAATTGTTCAAGCGTGACCGGACCGTATTCTTTTCCATCGCCGCCAATGATTGTGAACATGACGACGAGGGTGTAAGTTCACACGGGGTAAGCGTCAATCTTCGAGGCCCTGGGCGGGCGAATCGATTGGCTGGGCACAGTTCACTCCCCCTGCTTCCAGCGGGCGTTGATCTTGGCCTGTTGCGTGAGCTTTTTCCACGACTGGCGTTCGACGCGCTCGAGGCTCGCGTCGGCCTTGAGTGAGGCGAAGGCCTGTTCGCTCTGTAGCTTGAGGTAGCTTTGCCAGCGGGAGGCGCCGAGCGTCCCTGCGTCGAGGGCCGCGCGCACGGCGCAGCCCGGCTCGCCGTTGTGGCGGCAGTCGTGAAAACGGCACTGGTGGGTGAGATCGCGGATGTCGGCAAACGTGTCGCCGACCGACGAGTTCTCCGTTTGCCAGAACTGCAGCTCGCGCATCCCAGGCGTGTCGATCACGAGGGCCCCGGATGGAGCTAAAAACAATTCGCGGCGCGTGGTCGTGTGGCGGCCTTTGAAGTTCACCTCGCTGATGTTGCCGGTGTCTTGCACCTCCTCGCCGAGCAGGCAGTTGATGATGGTGGATTTGCCGACACCCGAGGAGCCGAGAAACGCGATCGTCCGACCCCGCACGAGCCAGGGATTGAGACCCGCAAGGCCTTCGCCGGAGCGCGCGCTGAGCGCGACGACTTGGGCGCCGGGAGAGATCGCGATGACCTCGGCTTGGGCAGCGGCAGGATCGGGATGGAGATCGGCTTTGTTGAGAATGACGACCGGTTGGGCGCCACTCTCCCATGCGGTGATGAGAAAGCGCTCAATGCGGCGGAGGTTGTAGTTGCCGTCGAGGGACGACACCAGAAACACGGTGTCGATGTTGGCGGCCACGATTTGCTCCATGTCGCGTTCGCCAGAAGCACGGCGCGAGAACTTGGTGCGGCGAGAGAGGACGGCATGGATGTCGCCGAGATTTTCGCCGGCGCGCAGTTTCACGACGACCCAATCGCCGACCGCGGGAAGGTCGGCGTGCGTCGCGGTTTCGTGGAGGAGCCGGCCGGTGCACGACGCGGTCAGCAAACCCGCCGCGGTGACGACGTCGCAGGCGTGTTTGTGCGCGCAAACGACCCGGGCGGGTTGAAAATCAGAATGAGCGTAGGGTTGAAACTCGACGGCGTAGGCGTCGTCCCAACCGAGAGAGGTCAGATCCATGAGGAATGAAAAACGGAAAGAGAAAGGTGATCGCGTGACAAGAAAACTTGGCGGAAATCCGGGCGAGTCCGGATAGAAAAGCGGGGCCGCCCGGGCGCGCTCCTCGATCTCCCCTCGGAAGTCGCGTGAGACTACGCGCGAAAAGCGACCGCCACGGACCGGCCGGAATAGGGAATGATTAAGTTAATCATAAAGTGCGTGGGGTTGAGGTTTCGGTGGAGGCTTCGTCGGAAGCCGAGGGGGCATAAAGAGTCAATCAGCCTCCGGAGTCAATCGCTCGGCGCAGGCCAGAAACCGGCACGCTCGACCGGCGAATGAATCTCCGCTAATAGTCGAGGTCGGCTCGCGAAAGTGGCTTGCGGGCCGCGTGCGAAATGAATTTTTCACTGCCCACATTTTATCCACGGCACAAAGTCGCCGCGATCGACACTCACTCCTTTCCTTTTCCTTCATGTTCAATTCTACCCAGTTAACTCTCACGCGACTCGTAACTGCGGCCCCATGCTGCCGTCTTTCGAAGCAGGCGACGGTCGTTGCTTGAGGACGAGGATCGACGGAGTCGCCGCGTAGATGGTGAAGCCCATGGCCTTAAATTTTTCGAAACCCGCGGTTGCAGCCGACTCTCGGCGTCGGCGGCTCGTTGTGGCCGGCTGGGCGTTGTTGGCGGTCTCGGCGTTGACCGGGTGCCAGAATTACAACGAACAGACGTATCAATTCAGCCAGGCTTCGCGCCGCGGCGGGTTGGTCGAGGCGGTCGTGCAGATCGACCGTCAGGCGGAAGCGAAGGCGGGCACGAAGGATGAGATTCTCTTCCGCCTCGAGCAGGGCGCGACGTTGCGGACCGCCGCCATGGCCGCCCCGGCGTTCGTCCCGGCCATCCCTGTTGCCACTTCGCCGGGCGCCCCGGCGACCGAGCCCCCGGCGGCGGCGGTGCACGAGCATTACTTCCGCCGTTCAATCTCGGCCTTCGATTTGGCGGAGGATCGGGTCAACTATTGGGAGGAGCAGGCGAAGGTGAAGCTGGGCTCGGAGATCGGTTCGGCGCTGACCACTCAAGCCAACCTGCCTTACCGAGGGCGCTCCTACGACAAGGTGATGATGAACACCTACAAGGCGCTCGATTATCTCGCGCTCGGTCAGTTCGAGCAGGCGAGGGTCGAGCTCAATCGCTCGCTGCAACGTCAACGCGATGCGGTCGCGGCTAACGAAAAGCGCATCGTGGCGGCGCAGGTTGACGAAGAGACGGCGCGTCGGGGAGCGTGGGTTGAGGCTGAAGGCCAGTCTGCTGCCTACGATCCCCAGAAAGCGGTCAACGATCCTGTGACGAGCGCGGCCTTACGATCGTCGCTCCAGGCTTCGATCGCGCGGATGCAGCCCTACGGCGATTATGTGAACCCCTTTGCGGTGTTCCTCGACGGGCTCTACCATTCGGTGCTCGGTCTCGATGGCTCGGATCGGGAGCGCGGGCGCAAATCCTTCGAGCGCGTCGCGGGGTTGGTTCCGAGTAATTCGTTTGCGCGGATCGATCTGGAAGCGGCAACGAAGGCCGCCGAGGGACAACCGATCATGGGCGTCACTTACGTCATTTTTGAAACGGGCACGGCCCCCTCGCGCCGCGAGAACCGGATTGATATCCCGACGTTCTTGTTCACTCGCCGACTGGCCTACGTCGGCGCGGCGTTTCCGACACTGGAATATCATGACGACTACCTGCGCCAGCTCGACGTGCGGGCGGGGGGCGAGACGGTCTCCACCGCGGTCGTCGCAAGCATGGACAGTGTGGTGGCCAACGATTTCAAAAACGAGTGGCCCTCGATCGTGACCAGGACGATTTTCACCACGGCGACCAAGGCGATCGCCCAAGCGGGCGTGCAGAAGGAGCTTGAGAGCCGCGGGGGCATGGCTGGCCGCTTATTGGGCGAGATCGCGGGCACGGTGGTGAACGCCAGCACCAACATCGCCGATACGCGCACGTGGTCGTCGTTGCCCAAGGAATTTCAATACGCCCGCCTTCCCACGCCGCCTGATCGCACGCTGATCCTGAGGGCCGGAACGCAGGAAAACACGGTGACCGTGGAACTTGGATCAGTTATTGTTGTATATGTCAGGTCGGCTTCATTGTCGTCCCCACTCTTTATCTCCCAATTCGTCCTCCAATGAAAACTCAACTCTTCCCTGTCTCTCGCCGGGCCTGCGCCGGTTTGGTGACGCTCGCCGCCCTCCTTCTGGCGGGGTGTGCGACTAATGTGAACTCGTTCGAACGGGCCGAGCCCCAAGCGTCGCCGACCTACGTCGCCGACCGGCGGGTGATCACCGATGCGTCGCTCGCCAAGACCTTCCAGGTGCAGTCGATCAATCAGACCACGGTCTCGGGTAACTTGCTCAAAGTGCAGGCGACGGTCGCCAACCTGAAGAACAACCTCCGCACATTGAATTACAAATTCGAGTGGATCGATCGGGACGGGATGGCCGTCGATTCTCCCAACGAAACGTGGAAGACCGTCCAGCTCCAAGGCAAGGAAACGATCACGATCTCCACTGTCGCGGTGACGCCGCGCGCCGTTGATTTCAAACTCAAGTTCCGCGAATAAACTCTCCCTATGACTACCTCCTCTGCTTCAAAATTTGTTGCCCTCCTTGCGGTGTCCGCGGGGCTCTTCCTCACCGGATGTGAATCCGTCTCGGAAACTCGCACCGTGGATTCCAAAGGTCCGGAGGCGCTCAACACCGCCGCGATCAACTCGCAGGACTGGGCCAACGCCGCCGACCAGCTCGTTGCCTCGTTGCTCTCCAGCAGTGCGTTGGACTACGCCCCGCGCAAGCCCGCCGTCATGGCGATCGATCGGGTGATCAACAACACCGCGATGATGGTCGATACTGATCTCTTGATTAAGAAGATCCGCGTGGCCCTCACGCAGACCGGCAAGATCGCGATCACGAACACGATGGGCCTCGGCGAACGCGCGGTGGTGGCGACCGAAGCCGCCGAGATGCGGGAGCAGCAGACCGGCGAGAAGCAATTGAAGATCGTGCCGGACTACACCCTCTACGCGAAGCTCATCCAGCAGACCGACCGCAACAAGAAGGTGACCCAGAACACCTACTCGTTCCAGATGTCGCTCGTGCAGACCAAGACTGGCCTGACGGTGTGGGAAGAAGAACGCTCGATCGCCAAGCAGACCAAGGGTGGCGGCTCTGTCGGCTGGTAACCCACCGCACCCCTTCAAGCAAAACGCACCCGAAAGAGGGTGCGTTTTTTTTGTGCCTTATTCTCCGGCTCGCGAACGCTAAGTGGAGTGCCTAGCGGGGTGTGCTCTTGTCCTGCGGCAGCTCGACCGTGCGCTTAGTGGCGTCGGGGTGTTGGCGGTAGAAGAGGGCCGTGTGCCCGACGGCGCCGACGAAACGGCAACGGCCCTCGTCGGCGATTTGGGCGCATACCGCGGGTCGATCGGAGCGCTCGACCCCGAGGAAGCGAAGCTTGACGAGCTCGTGAGCCTTTAGCTGGAGGTGGAGCTCGGAGTAAAAGGCGGGAGTTAGTCCGCCCTTGCCTAGCCGCAGCGCTGGCTCGAGGCGCTGGCCGATGCCGCGCAGGTGCGTCTTTTGGGCGCCAGTGAGTTCAAAGTCATACATGTTGCGCGAAGGTTCACGCAATCCGCGCCCGTCGCCAAGGCTTGATTCTAGGTAAAACGGCAGCCAAAAAATCGGGCAGCGCTAGCCTTGAATTCCCGGCGTGGCGGGAAAACCAAAATGGTCCAAGGGCAATTCTCGCCATTGGCCGGGGAGCAGGTCGCCGAGGTCGAGCGAGTCAAACTGCGTCCGGTGCAAGGTGAACACGGTGATCTCGACGGCCGCAAACATGCGCCGCACTTGGTGGTATTTACCCTCGGTCAAGACGAGCTCGGCCTCGCGTGGGCCGGCCAATCGCAGGCTGGCCGGGGCGCAGGGCGCTTGCTCGCCGTCGAGCTGCAGTGTGCCACTGGCAAAGATCGGAATCAGCTCGGGCGTGAGGTCGCGATCCACGGTGGCCCGGTAGGCCTTGGGAACTTTGTGTTTTGGCGAGGTCAGGCGGTGCACAAGGGGGCTCAGGTCGGTGAGGAGGAGCAAGCCGCTCGTTTCCTTGTCGAGCCGACCAATCGAGGTGACGACTGGGTGGCGCCGCCGCCAGCGCTCGGGGAGCAGCGAGTAGACGTTGGGTCCCTCGCGCTCTTCGTGGGAGCAGACGAGCCCGAGAGGTTTGTTGAGCAGTAAGAGCAGACCGTCGGGATGGTCGAGGGGCTCGCCGTCGATGCGCACGGCGGCGGGATCGACCTTGGCGGTGACCTGGACGGTCGGCTCGCCGTCCACGGTGATCTCGTGGTGTTTCGCCCACGAACGGGCCTCGCGGCGGGAGCAATAACCGAGGTTGGCGAGAAGTTGGTCGAGCCGACGCATGACGGCATGCAAACAGGCCCACCCGCAAGGACACAAAGAAAATGATTTCAACCTTGAGGGAAGTTCGCGCCTAGTAGGGGCATGGTTCTCAAGATCATCCTCTTCCTCGTCGCCTTGGGGCTGCTCGCGTTGTCGTCGTTGACGGTGGTGCGAGTGCCGGTGGCCGTGAATTGGAAGCTGACGTTGGTCGCGGGCGAGTTCGGCTACTGGTTGGCGGGCGTGGCGTTGTTGCTCGCCGCGATGATTTGGACGTCGCGCGGGGCCGCTCCGTGGTGGGGCTTCGCCGGTGTGATGGTGTGCGCGCTGGCCATCGGGCTGTTTTGCAAACCGGTCGTCGAAGCTTCGTTGATCGCAGGGAACTTGCCTTGGCGGCTGAGCGCGGCCTTCGGCACGGTGCCGATGGCGTCTGAACCGTTTTCGATCGCGGCCCTGTTCGCGGGCAAGCCTCCGGTCGTGCCGGTGACGACCCACGCCTATGCCCCGGGGCTGGCGCTCGACTTTCGTCGGCCCGGTCCGTCGGCGCAGGCCGTTCCCTGCGTGATCGTCATACACGGCGGGGGTTGGGATAGCGGCGATCGCAACGAACTGACTTTTTTCAACGACTGGTTGGTGGGGCGGGGCTATGCGGTGGCTTCGATCGACTATCGGCTAGCCCCGAAATTTCCCTGGCCCGCGCAACGTGACGATGTCGCCGCGGCCATGGCGTGGTTGAAATCTCATGCGGAGGAGCTCGGTATCGATCCGCATCGGCTGGTGCTCTTCGGACGCTCGGCGGGCGGGCAGATCGCTTCGGCCGTCGGCTATACGGCGCACGATCCCGATGTGTGTGGGGTGATTTCACTCTATGCGCCGCAGGACATGCCGTTCGTCTGGTCGATCTCTCGCGAGGACGACGCATTGAATTCGCTCAACCTCATGCGGCAGTATCTCGGGGGAGCTCCCGACGACTCGCGGGCTGAACGTTACCGCACGGCGAGTGCGCAGTTGAATATCGACGAGTCCACCCCACCCACGCTGTTGATCCACGGCACGCTCGATACCTTGGTGTGGCGGCGTCACAGCGAACGTCTCGCGGCGGCGTTGGCTGCGGCCGGGCGTCCGCATGTGTTTGTGGAGCTGCCTTGGGCCGCGCACGCGTTTGAGTATAATCTGGGCGGCCCGTCGGGCCAGCTCACGCGGTATGCGGTCGAGTGGTTCCTCGCGGCGGTGACGGCGAATTCTGAGGCTCGATAGCGACCTCAGTTACCTCGAGGGTGGCTTCCGCCCTCGTAATCCCGCCGAGATGGAGAATTATCTCGGCAATCTGGGCGCCATCTGGGATGCCTGATTACTTTCATTTTTATATCAATTTATGGCAATTTGGGAATACAAGGTCATCTCCAGCGGCAAGGGCGGTTTCGCCACCCCGGTGATGTTGGAGAAATTTCTTAACGACCTCGGCAAAGACGAGTGGGAAGTGATCGAGTTCACCACCCCTCCAGAGAATCCGCTGGCGTTTCACGGGCTCGCCCGCCGCTCCACGCAGCGCGATTGGACCTTAGGAGACGCCGCTGCGGCTGCCGCGAAGGTGGAAGCTGACAAGATCCGCGCCGAGTTCGAAGCGAAGTTTAAAGGCATCAGCACCGGGCCGGCCGCTCACGACGAGGGCGATTCCGCGCTGGCCGACAAGGTCGCTCCGGACGATGGTTACCGCAGTCCGGTGGACACGTCGCGAGACCAGGACCACGACGCCGACGAAGAGCCGAGCGAGGTGAAGGACGAATGGGAAGATCTCGTGGACGACGACGATCTGCCGACATTTTTCGAAGCGATCCGCCCGCACATGCGACGGAATCAACGCGGTCCGGGCGTCTCGGTTGGCGTCGACCAACTCGCGAAGAATTGGGGTTTCGACGACGAGGACATTCTCACCGCGCTCAAGGAGTGTGGGTTTGAGATGCCTGAGGACGAGGATACGAAACCTGCCTACCTCGAATACGACGGCGATCTCTTCTGGGTGAACATCAACCGCCGCGGCGAGATCTGGATCAACACGAAGGAGAAGCCGATGCCGGTGTTTCGGATCGCCGCAGGCAAGCCGATCGAAGTGGAGGAAGACTCCAAGTCGAAAGGCAAGTCGGCTGCGGAGAAGCCGTCCGGTAAGTTGAAGGAGCCCGCGCCCAAGGCGGTGGAGTCCAAAAAGCCCAACGAGCAAAGCAAGCTGTCCGCGGCCCCCGCGAAGGCCTTGCCCAAAGGCGAAGACTTTCTGGCCCAGATCCGTCCGAAGATGCGCCGCAACCGTCACGATGCCGGTCATTCGGGCAGCATGAGTTTTCTTTCGCGCGCCTTGAAGTGCACCGAGGCTGATCTTCAGGCTGCGTTCATGGAAATGGGCCTAGCGGCTCCCGTGAAGCACGGCTCGAAGCCGGTCCTCACCGCCATTGGGGCGGAGGAGTGGTGGCTCAATCACGATCAGCGTGGCGGGGTTTGGATCAACGGACGCGAGCAGGGTGGGGAGAACGACCAGCCCGAGGAATCGACGCCGACGTCCGCTCCTGACCATGGGATACTTACCACCTTGCGCCCCTTGTTGAAGGCGGCCCGCAACGGTGCGTCCGCCGATCTGGAGCAACTCGCCGAAGCGACCGAGAAATCTGTAGACGATCTCGTCGCGGCCCTCGTCGCCACCGGGCTGCATGTGCCGGAGAAGCCACGCCAAAAGACGATCACCATCGACCAAGCAGGCGAGTCATTCTGGCTGAGCCGCAACACGAAGGATCAAGTCTTGCTCAACGCGAAACCGGCGGAGCCAGCGGAACCGGCAGCGAAGTCGGAGGAGCCCGAGGCTGCCGACGAGGAACCGTCGGCGTCGACCGAGGCTTCAGGCGAGGAGACTCCGGCCGAAAAGCCGTCGCCGAAGAAGTCACGCCGTCCACGTCCGCGGAAGAGGGCTCCGACCAGAGAAGCCGACTCGAACTGAGTCGGCAGGTCTGGAGGGGCGCCGAGCGCGGACGCCCAGTTGGGTAGACACAAAAAAGCCGGTCGCGAACGATCGGCTTTTTGCGGGAAACTTAAACGCAGCGTTTAAGCGACTTCGTAAGGAGAAAGGAGTCGATCGACGCGGACCTTGCTGAGGCGGGCGAAGAGCGGCAGACCGTTCTCGCGGGGCACTTCTACTTCTCCTTGGATGAGCGGTTGGGCATAGCGGAGGAACTGGAAGTTCATGCTGATGCCGTCCTCGTTGATCCAATCGGCGGGAAGCTTCTTCACGCCATTGGCGATTTCCGACAAAGGCGCTAGCCCGGTGTCGCAGCTGTATTGATCGGCGTCACCCCGGAGGAGCGTGATCATCTTGTCCGACTCGCCCCCGACGGCGGCTTGGACGGCGGCTTGACCCGCGAGGTGAGCCTCGTCGGCATCGGTCTTCGAACCGGAATGGGCGGCGGCGCGCTGCATGAGGCCGGGCTTGGCCACGCGCACTTTGACGCCGGCAATGTTGGCCTCGATGATCTCGGAGAGAGCATCACCGGCTCCGCCGAGTTGGGCGTGGCCAAAGGCATCAGTCTGCGCATTGGCGGCGACGTAGTTGCCGTCCACATCGACGAGGCCTTCGGCGACGACGATGGAGCAGAACTTCTCGCGCTTGAGCACGCGGCGGATGTCTTCGAGGACCTTCTCTTGGTTGAAGCAGACTTCGGGAACGAGAATGAGGTGAGGAGGATCGTGGGGATGATCGCGGCGTTTCGCGAGGGCGGCACCAGCGGCCAACCAGCCGGCGGAACGGCCCATGACCTCGATGATGGAAACGAGATCGCCTTGACCCATGGATTCGCTGTCGCAAGCGACTTCGCGCACGGTGGTCGCGAGATACTTGATCGCGCTGCCGTAGCCGGGGCAGTGGTCGGTCACAGACAGATCGTTGTCGATCGTCTTAGGCACGCCGATCACGCGGAGGTCGTAGCCCTGCTCTTTGGCGAGCTTGGAAATCTTATCGGCGGTGTCCTGTGAATCGTTGCCGCCAATGTAGAAAAAGTAGCGGATGTTGTGTGCCTTGAAGACTTCGAGGACGCGCTCAAAATCCTGCTGCTTCTTGAGTTTGTAGCGGCAGGTGCCGAGAGCGGCGCCGGGCGTATAATCAAGGGCGCGGATCTGCTGCTGCGATTCCGAGGCAAGGTCGATGAAGTCCTCGTTCAGAATGCCAAGCACGCCGTTCAGGCTGCCGTAAATCTCTTCGATGCATTCGTGATTGAGAGCCTCGGCAACGATGCCCGCGACACTAGCGTTAATTACAGAGGTAGGGCCGCCGGACTGGCCTACTAAGACATTTCCTACGAGTTCAGGCATGAGAGTTGGTAAAAAGGATTGAAGCGAACGTGAAGGCAGAAGGTGGCGCAGCGCGCATGATAGAGGCAAACTCAATTTTGCCACCGACGCAGATGGATGCTCGCGCCGGGGGCATTCCGAGCAGATTGTCCTGTCGGGAGGGGCTTAGAGCAGCCGACCCGGCTGGTAATCGGCCGCGCCGCGGTGGCGTTTGGCTGTCCGGCGGGCCTCGGTCACGAAGGCGTCGACTTGATGAGGCGCAGCCCCGACGAAGCGGTGGCTTTCGGCCAGAATGCGCTGGAGGGAGCGTTTCCCGAGCCCAACGCGCTTGTCGCTGGCGAGGCGGCTGACGAGGTCCGCGTCGCCGCCGGAGCGCAGGGCTTTGGCGGCGGCTAACGAGTGCTCCTTGATTGCTTCGTGCGCGGTTTCCCGCCCGGCCCCGGCTTTGACGGCCTCCATTAAGATGGTGGTGGTGGCGAGGAAGGGGAGGTTGCGCTCATTCTCCGCGGCGATCGCCGCGGGGAAAACATTCATCTGCGACAATACGTTGAGCCAGGTCTCAAGGAGACCGTCGATCGCATAGAACGAGTCGGGTAGGGCGACTCGGCGGACGACCGAGCAAGACACGTCGCCTTCGTTCCACTGGTGTCCGGCGAGGCCGCCGGTCATGGTGACATAGCCGCTGAGGATCGTGGAGAAGCCGCAGATCCGCTCGCAGTTGCGCGCATTCATTTTGTGCGGCATGGCGGACGAACCGACCTGGCCCTTCTGGAACCCTTCGGTCAGCAAACCTTGCCCAGCCATTAGGCGCAAAGTGGTGGCGAAGCTCGCGGCAGCGGCGGCGATCTGTTGCAGCGCGGTGACGACCTCGAAATCGAGACTGCGGGGATATACCTGACCGACGGTGCCGAGGGAGGCCTTGAAACCGAGGTGCTTGAGAATGCGGCGCTCGAGCTGGTCGACCTTGCTCGTGTCGCCTGCGAGGAGAGTGAGCTGGTCGAGTTGGGTGCCGACGGCGCCTTTGAGGCCGCGGACGGGGTAGCGTTCGATGAGCTCGCTGAGGCGGGTAAACGCGATCTGCAACTCTTGCCCAAACATCGCGATGCGCTTGCCGAGCGTGGTGGGCTGCGCCGGCACGTTGTGCGTGCGACCCGTCAACATGACGTCGCGATGCATCTCGGCCTGAAGAGCGAGGCCGTTGAGCGCGGCGGCGGTCTTGAATTGAACGACTTTGAGCGAGCGATGGATCTGGAGCTGCTCGACATTCTCCGTGAGGTCGCGGCTGGTCAGGCCGAGGTGGATAAACTGCCGCTTGGCGAGTTCGGAGAACTCCTCGATGCGCGCTTTCACGTCGTGGAGCGTGATCCGCTCCCGCTTGTCGATGGCGGCGAGATCGATCTGATCCTTCACCTTCTCGTAGTCCTTGATCGCCTCAGCGGGGATCGGCACGCCGAGATCGCGTTGGGCTTTCATGACGGCGATCCAGAAATCGCGCTCGAGGGCAACCCGGCCGTGCTGGCCCCAGATGGATTTGATGGCCGTGGACGCGTAGCGCTCGGCGAGGACGTTGGTAATGGGAGAGGGATCGTTCACGGGAGAGCTGCCGATCTGAGCAGCCGCACCGCCCGATGCCAATGGCAAACACCGCCCCCCACCTGTCGCCCGAGCAGGGCTCCATGAAGTGGGAGCTCCGCGCCTCACCCACAAGTCAACTATTAGTTGACTTGTGGGTGGAGGATTGGAGGTGGGGGGTCGGCGCGGTGGGATGCTTAGGAAGGGCTGATTAAAAACTAGTTCGCGGAGTGTCCACCCATGTTGGTCGGGCCGTCTGCTCGAACCACTCACTGTGGGATCAACCTTCGCACGAGGCTTCGGCAGACAAGCTTGCGCGCCCACCTCGGTAGCGTGGTAAATGGGCACGTCCCTGTGCTCATTCTTATTTCATAGCATCACGACGTCCTCTGCTCTTATTCAGCGTCTCCTTAGAGAAACGAGCAGATGTATTCGCAGATGCCGTCGCCGACGGTGATGGTGAAGCCAGCTTGGCCGGCGACGTCGAAAGAATGGCCCGCGGGGCAGGCGCGGGCTTCGCTCGCCCCGTCGAGGGTGACCGTGCAATCGCCGGCGACGATTTCCATGCGCTCGGGGGCGCCGGTGCCAAAGTGGTAGGTGCCGGGGTAGATCAGCCCGAGAGTCTTTTTCGCGCCAGTCGCGTCGAGCACCGTGTGGCTGACGACTTTACCGTCGAAATAGATGTTGGCCTTGGCGTGAACCGTGACGTGGGTGAATTCGGTGGGAATCGAGGACATGGAGGGCACCAGCAATGAGTTTTTCCGACGTCCGGCAAGCCGCCGTTTCTGCGGGTAACGGGTTTGTATCCATGGCGGTTCGCGACCTCGGTCGCGCCACGTCTTTAGGCGGCGGAAAATATTCCTGATCGAATCAACCCGTCCGCGCTCAGGACTTCAGTTCTTAGTGCGTTCGAGGGCGGCCTGAAAGATGTGTTGCAACCCCAAGGTGGCGGCGAGGGCGAGCACGCCCCAGCGCACTTCGGTGCGCATGATGGCGTCGCTTTCCAGCGCGAAGACCGTGAGGGCGAGACCGAAGACATCGAGCATGCTCCAACGATGGGCGAGCGGCACCCAGAGCCGTTGGGCGCGTCCCCATTGTCCGCCGCGGTTCTGCCACCAGGCGATCGCACTGGCCAGCCAGACGGCGAGGGGCGCGAGGACGAGAAAGGCTGCGGTCAACACCGAGGCGAGGGGTGCGCCCTTCACCCACAGCACGGGCACGAGAAAAAGTATGCTGTAGGCGTGATCGACCATGCGCCAGTCGTGGATGCGGAGGAGGGGCAGGGTAATGGCCGCGATGAGGGCGATGCCAGACAGCAACAACCACAGGAGGTCACCGCCTGCTTTGGCGACCTCGCGGGATTGGAATTTCTCGTGCAGCCCGATTGAGAGGATCTCGCCGGCGACCATGCTGAGCACAATTGCCGCGATGAAGAGCGTGAGCCCGACCTGTGGCTCGGCGCCGACGAAGACCTGCCGTGAGGTGAGGGCGAGGATGATGGCAACGAGGAAGGCATCCAGCATCGACCACTTGCCGAGTTTCTCGACCCAATGAAGGCAGGTGCGCTGGCGCCCGACCACGGTGGGTGACGAGGTAATCCAACCCAGCACGCCGAGCTTGGCAAAAGGGAAGACGACGGAGAATACGACTACCAGCACCGCGAGCACATAAAGCCCGCTGCCCCAAAGCATTTCAACCGAGCGGAAGAGCGTGTAGGCGTCCGTGGAGATACCGGTGCGCAGGTGCATGAACGGCAGAAACAACACCAACGAATTGCAGGCCAGCGAGACCGCCAGGAGCGCAATGACCACGAGCCGACGATTGAGCGTGGGCGAGGAGTCGGTGGAGGTCGTCATGGGATCCGAAGATCAAGCGGTGGCGAGACAGCGCGTGGCCATCTCGCGCAGGACCTCCTCCTGTTCGCGCGGCCGCCGGACAATCTCCTCGAACGCGGTGATGAAATCCTGCTGGTTGTCGATCAGGCGACGGAGCGTCGGGAGCTTGCCGGCGGAGGCGAGCTTGCCGACATACCAAGCGTTTTGGCTGAAAAGATTATAGGCGCTTTTTTCCTCAACGGCCTCGCCAAACTTGTCGGCGTAGCGGGGAGCGGCCTGGGGGAGCCCGTTGAGACCGCGCGGCCCGAGGCGGGCTTCGCCGGAATCGAGTAGGGCGCGCACTTGGATGAGGATGCGGTTGCGATTCTGTAGAGCGCTGATGACCGGGCGAGCGTCGCCGCCGACGTAGAAGTGACGTTGGATCGCCCCGAGCGTCCACTTGAGATCGCCGCTGAAAAAAGCCTCGGCGGTTTCAAAAAAATCTCCCTCGGCGGCATTGGGCGTGAGCTCGGCGACATGGGATTCCTCAATGCTTTCGCCCTCGTTGACGTAGGTGGCGAGCTTGCGAACCTCCTCGACCATTAACCGGGTGTTGGCGCCGACTTTGGCGAGGAGCAGAGAGGTGGCGTCGGCCGTGATGGTGACGTTGAGCGCGCGGGCCTCGGTAAGAATCACGCCGCTGAGGGCATCGCCGTCTTCGCTCCCGACCAAGGTGAACTCGGCGGTCTTCTCGCACCACTTCGGAAACGCCCGTCGGCGATCCACGGGCGCGGCGGTCAGGATGAGGGCGGTTTCGTCGGGATTGATCGCTCCGAGCAGCTCCTTGAGGTCGTCGACGAGTTTAAGGGTGCTCTCGGCCCGACCGGTGACGCTGTCGGCGAGAAAGTTCACATCCTTAAACCAGACTACGCGTCGGCCGCCGAACATCGAGACGGTCTGCACACTGTCACGCAGGCGGTTGATCGCGGTTGCCACCTCGCCGACGTTGTTGGCAAAGGCGCTGAGCACTTCCCGTGAGAATTCGTCGGTGATCTCCCGGCCCAGCTCGGCAAAGCGTTCCTTGCCCAGCCGGTCGACGAGAAAGTCGTCCGAGCCGCAGATGAAGGTGAACGGTTTGGCGGACATGCAGATGCAGTTGCACACGATCAGGCGAACAGCGCACGTCAAAAAAAACTCGCGAGCGGTCGCGGAGTGTGGGAAATTCGGTTTGTCGCTTGCGTTTGACCTCGCCTGATTCGGGTGAGGAGCGCCTACGGCTCTCCCGCTTGATGAAAATTCCTTCTTTCCTCGAACGCCTCGTGGCCACTCGTCACGGCGGCACGGTCCTTTTTTATGCGCTGTTTGTGGCGCTCTCCACGTTGGTGCGAGTGGTGCTGACGATTAAGTCGGCAGCGGCGGTGGGCTGGGACGCCAGTTTGCTCGCCTCGTTCGGCTGGGGCTTGATCTTCGACGTGGCGGCCGCGGGACTCTGGGCGCTGCCGATCACGCTGGCGCTGACCGTGCTGCCTGCGGATTGGTTCGAGAAGCGCTGGGCGCGGGGGTTGACTCATCTCGCGGGGCTGGGGGCGACGGCCGCACTGTTGTTCACGTCGGTGGCGGAGTGGACGTTTTGGGATGAATTTTCGGTGCGGTTTAACTTCATCGCGGTCGACTACCTAGTCTACACCGTCGAAGTGGTCGGCAACATCCGCGAGTCCTACAACATGCCGGCGATCTTCCTGGGGATCGGACTCGGGACCCTCGCGGTTTACGGAGGGATCGCCAGCACGGGGCTGATCGCGCGATGGATGGAGGCGCCGCGCGGGTCGGCGCGGCAGCGTTGGTTGGCCGGACTCGGCTGGTTCGCCCTTCCGTTGGGGTTCGGTCTGCTGCTCGATTCGCGGCAACTCCCGGAGTTCCGCAACGACTACAACCGTGAGCTCGCGAAGAATGGACCATGGTCGTTCGTCGCGGCGTTCCGCAACAACGAGCTCGATTACAAAACCTTTTACCGGTCGCTTCCGATTGACGAAGCCTTCGCAAAACTCCGCGCTCAATTTCAGGCCGATGGCGGCACGATGTTGACGGACAACCCCCGCGACACTCTGCGCTTCGTTCGCAACGACGGCGTGGCCATCCTGCCGAATGTGATCCAGATCACGGTGGAGAGTCTCAGCGCGTCGTTCATGGGCACGTATCAACCGGGGTCGACCCTGACGCCGCACCTCGACGCGTTGGTCGAGAAGAGTCTGGTCTTCGATCGCTTCTACGCCACCGGCACCCGCACTGTGCGCGGGATGGAGGCGATGACGCTTTCCTTGCCGCCGACTCCCGGACGATCGATCGTGAAACGGCCGCGCAATGCCGACATGTTCTCACTCGGCAGTGTGTTTCGGAGTCGCGGCTACGACACCGCCTTTATCTACAGCGGCTACGGCTATTTCGACAACATGAACGCGTTTTTCGGCAACAATGGTTACCGGATTGTCGATCGCGCGGCGGTGGACAAGACGGACATCACTTTTGCCAACGCCTGGGGTGCGTGTGACGAGGATCTGTTCAACTGGACGCTGCGCGAGGCCGACCAGAGCGCCGCGGCGGGCAAGCCGTTTCACTATTTTGTGATGACGACGTCGAACCACCGGCCCTTCACTTATCCGGAGGGTCGCATCGACCTACCATCCAAGATTTCAGGTCGCGACGGCGGGGTGAAATACACCGACTACGCCATCCACAAGTTCCTCGAGGATGCGTCAAAGAAGCCATGGTATCGCCACACAATCTTTGTGATCGTCTCCGACCACTGCGCGTCGGTCGCGGGCAAGGCGGAGTTGCCGGTGCAGAACTACCACATCCCGCTGATGATTTTTGCGCCGGGCGGTCAGATCAAACCGGGCCGCGTGGACACGTTGATGAGCCAGATCGATTATCCGCCAACCTTGCTCGGTTTGCTCAACTGGAGCTACCCGAGTCGCTTTTACGGCGGGGATATTTTCAACACGAAGGGCCACCCCCGCGCGGTCGTGGGCAACTACCAGCGCCTAGGTCTTTTTCGGGACAACGAGCTGACGATTCTCAAGCCCGTGCGTCTCGTGAGCCAGTTTCGCTATGATCCGGAAACGTTTGGGCTCACGCCGTTGGAGCATGATAATGAGGGATTCCGCGACGACGCGATCGCCACCTATCAAACGGCGTCCTACCTCTACGCCAACGACGTCTATCGCCAACTCACGCCCGAAGAGAATGCCCGCTACTCAAAGGGTCCCGTGAAGCCCTAAGTAATGCTCGCCGCCACCTTGAGACTCCGCTTCTGGCAACGCGTCCTCTTGATCGGCGCGCTCGGGTTGTCGACGGGCAACCTCGACGCGACCGAACAAGCCGCGGAGGACAAAAAGGTTTCTGACGACGACCTGCAGATCAAAGGGGTCTTCGACAGCGTGCTTCCGGGCACCGAGAAAAAGAACCGGTTGAAATTTCTCTTTCGGCCGCACTTCGGCGATTTCCATCGGCGTGATTACCTGCGACTGCCGGCCGGATTGCGCTACGGGTTGACCGAGCACTGGGAAATCACGGGCGAACTCGAGGGCTATTTTTCTCACGGATTTGGCAACGAGAAGTGGTTCGATAAGTCCGGCATCTCGAACATGCGTTTCCGCACGAAATACCGATTGCAACGTCCGCTTTTGCACGGATGGGACACCGGCATCGGTCTTGATTACCTGACCCCAGTGGGCCGTCCGCCGGCGGATATCAGCGACGGCCTCCGCCATTTTTCCACCTTCGTCTCGTTTTCCCGCGAGCTGGAGCAGATGCCGGGTTGGCGCGTGTTTTGGAGCGTCGGGATCGACGACGTGGCGACGACGGACCGACCGGTCGTGCTCAACAAAAATGAGCTTGGCGACGACTCGGGGAGCGTCAGCGGCGGCTTCGTCTGGCAGCGCGCCACGCACAGCTACACGCTCGAAATGGCGTATGCGACGACCCGCTTGACCGGGACGCGCGATCGCGAATCCGTGACGGTGCGACCGGGCATCATTTGGAAACTACCCAAGCGCTACACCTTTAACTCCAAAGGCGACTGGCTGCTGGGAGTGAGCACGCGCCTGACTTACGGCACGGACGGGTATGACTACGGCTTGAGCGGAAAGCTGCGGGTGAGTTTTGATTTTAAGAAATGGTGGCGCAGTCATTTTCCCAACAAATCGAAGTGAAGCCCGGTCGGCGCGGAAGGGTTTGATTGCCAAGGCGCGGTCGGAATGGTGGGGATAGCAACTGCATGACCCCATCTACGCCTACCTCTACCCGCTGGCGGATCGATTGGACGCTCTGGCCGGCAGTCGGCCTGCTGGCCGTCCTGTTTCTCGTGTTCGAATACACGGGTCTCGACCTGTGGGTGCAGGATCACTTCTTCGATTTCTCCCAACAGCGATGGGTGGTTGACGGGGAGGCCACGGGTCCGCGGCTGTGGTTTTACGACGGGCCGAAGATCGTCATCATCTTGCTCGGGCTGGGCGTGCTCGCGTCGGCGATCGCGCCCGCCAAGTGGCGGCAGCGCTTGCCGTTCGCGGCGATCAGTCGGCGGCATCTGTGGATCGCGTTTCTGACGATCGGCACCGTGCCGGCTGCGATCGGGCAACTGAAGGCAACGACCAATATTTTTTGTCCCTCCGATGTGCGCCGTTACGGCGGCGATGTGCCGTATGTGCGCGTCGTCGAGTGCTACCCGGAGAATGATCGGCCCGAAAGGCGTGGACGGTGCTTTCCCGCGGGACATGCCAGCGGTGGTTTCGCATTGATCGCGTTGATGGGACTCGCGACGACGCGGCGAGGCCAGCGTCTGGCTCTTGTGCTTGGACTAGGGGCGGGCGGGGCCATGGGGATCTACCAGATGGCGAAAGGCTCGCACTACCTCAGCCACACGGTGATCACCATGCTGGTTGCGTGGATTGGATTTTTGCTCTGGCGACGCGCGTTCCGCATGCACCGCGAATCAACTGCTAACTAGGCGGTGAAGGGGTAGGGCCTTCGCGCTAGAGTCGGCGCAGGCGTCTAAATAGCCACCAGCCGAGACTGAGGAAAATCAAGTTGGGAATCCACGCGAGCAGATCGGGGTGGTATTCCGGATGCCGATCGAGCCAATTGACCATGACGGTGAGAAAATAGTGGCCGAGGGCGAGCGCGACGGCGATGCCGAGATTGGCGGAGGTTTCGCGTCGGGAAACCTTGATTCCGAGGGGCACACCGATGATCGCGAAGGCCAGGATCGCAAGGGCGTTTTGGAGTTTCTCCTGGGTGACCAAGTTCACCTTCATCTGCTCCCGGGCGTGCTCCTTGGCGCCCTCCGGCGGCACCGTGAGTGCGGCGAGCCGGGCCTGTTCCGCGCGAAGCTGCGGGTAAGTCATCCACTTCAGCTTTTGCTGCACCGTCGTGCGGCCAAACAGTTGGTCGAGCGGGAGGCGCACTTGCTCGGTCTTTTCGAACGTGCCGATCAGCGGGGCGGTGGAGAAATTTTCTGGGTCGCCCTGATCGCGAGCTTCGACTTGGGCGCCGAGGAGGGTGAGGAGCAGCGCATTGCTCGTTTCGTCGTAGTCAAAGCGACCAGTCTGGGCGCGGACGAGTCGTTGCACGCGCTGGTCGTCATCGAGTTCCCACAACCAGAAATCGTTGAGCACCGATCCCTCGCGCGCGCCGACGTAGACGACGAATCCCGGGAAATCGCGAATAAAGGTGCGCGGCACGATGAAGCCGATGGGGTTAGCCTGCACGGCCTTGGCGCGTTCGCGTTGGTATTCGAGACGAGCGCGCGGCATCGCCTGGAAGTTCACATACAACCCGAGGGCCGTGCCGAGGAGACCGAGGATGATGACGGGCCGCGCGATCCGGCCGATCCCGATGCCAGCGGCGCGCATCGCGGTGATCTCGCTGTCCGCTGAGAGTCGCCCAAGAGTCAACAGCACGCCGGTGAGCATCCCCATCGGCAACGCGTAGTAAGTGACAAACGGCACCAGCAATAGCAGCAGTTTGATGAAAATGGGAATCGGCAGCTGCCCCGTGAGCACGTAGCTCAGCAAGTCGCGAATCGCGTTGCCCAAGATCAGCACGAAAGCAAACAGCCCCACCGCCGCGAGACACGACCCGAGCACGCTTTTAAAAATGTATCGATCGAGCAGATTCACGAGGAGCGCCTCGAAGTTCGGCAGAGGAATCGCCCGCTGACAACGCCCATCGTCACGGCTTGGTCTCGCGGGATCGTTCGGCCGATTCGGCGGTTGGCAGCAGGGCTGAGAGTGCGCCGAGGTGCGTCAGCTCGAAGAAGCGGCCGGGCGCGACGGGGAGCTCGGTGGTGCGTTCGTGCTCCCACGTAAAGTGGTGGGGGACGTGGGCGGCGGCGGCGCCGAGGGCGAGGACGGGTAGAATGTCCGACTTCATCGAGTTGCCGACCATGAGAAATTCCTCGGCGGTGCAGTGGTGGCGGCGCAAAATGTCGGCGTAGACGGACTCCGTCTTTTCGGAAACGATCTCGACGGCGCGGAAGTGCGCGGCGAGCCCGGATTTCTCCAACTTGCGCTGCTGATCGCGGAGATCGCCTTTGGTGATGATCCAGAGCTCGTGCTTCGCCGTGAGAGATTGCAGAGTGTTTTTCACGTGAGGGAGGAGCTCCACCGGGTGGTCGAGCATCTCCTGCCCGCGGGCGATGAGGGTGCTGATCTCGGTGGCGCTAATCTTCCCCTCCGAAAGCTCAATCGCCGTCTCGATGGCTGAGAGGGTGAAGCCTTTGACGCCGTAACCGTAGAGCTCGAGGTTGCGCATCTCCGTGGCGAAGAGGCGACGGTTGACCGTGTCGGCATCGTGATACGCCGCGAGGAATTCTCGGTAGTGCCCGTGCATGCGTTCGAAGATGGCCTCGTTCTGCCAGAGGGTGTCGTCAGCATCGAAAGCGATAACGCGAGGAGACAGCATGGGAGAAACGAAAGCGGAGTTTGGCCGGCGCGCAAGCGCGGGCTGGGCGAGCGCAATCCGGCGAAACTCGTTCTTCGCCTCGCTCCGAACGCGGAATTTGTTTTGCTGGGCAAGTATGTCGCTCGCTCACAGCACCCGGTCAGTTTCGATCACCCGTATTGAAGGTGAGGAGAAGGCGTCGCTGCGGGAGGATTTGATTGCGACCGAAGAGCCGTTGGAGATCCGGGTCAACGGGACCAGTGTGGCGGTGGTGATGCGCACGCCGGGGCACGACCGGGAATTGGCCGCGGGGTTTTTAGTTACAGAGGGGATGATTCATCGGGTCGAAGATGTGCTCGACATGGTTTTCTGCCGAGGCGACGACGCGAAGCCGGAGGAGAACGTGCTCGATGTGCTGCTGGCGCCAGAGGCAAACGTCGATCTCGCGAAGCTCACGCGCCATGTGTTCACCTCGTCGAGTTGCGGGATTTGCAGCAAGGCGAGCATCGAGGCGGTGCAGGCGCAGTTTCCGCCGATCGCGTCGCCCCTGCACCCACGGCGGGCGGTGCTCGCGGGACTGACCGACCCGTTGCGAGCGGCCCAGGCGGCGTTTGCGCAAACCGGTGGGCTCCACGCGAGCGCCCTGTTTGACGAGGACGGAACGTTACTCACGGTGCGCGAGGATGTGGGTCGCCACAACGCGCTCGACAAGGTGGTGGGTCGGACTTTCTTCGACGAAGCCCTGCCGCTCACCGGTCGCATCTTGCTCGTGAGTGGGCGGGTGTCGTTTGAAATCATGCAGAAGGCGCTGGGGGCGGGCATTCCCGCGGTGGTGGCAATTTCTGCGCCGACGAGCGCGGCGGTGGAGTTTGCGCAGGCGAGCGGCCAACTGCTGGTCGGGTTTCTGCGTCCATCGATGCGGGAAGTCGGCGCGATGAGGATGAACGTTTACGCGGGCACCTTGGCCAATTGACGATGTCGCAAGCACTCTTCGTATGAAACTCCGTCTCTTAATTCTGCTCCTCCTCTCGGTGCCCGCGCTGGCCGCGCCGTCGAGTGAAACCATGGCCGAGCGCAACTTGCGCCTCCTCGTCGAGCGACAAAACCTGCTCATGAATCAGGCGGATCCGGCGAGTCCGCACTTCGACATCGAGCAATTCAAATCGCAGGTGCAGAAGCTGAGTCAGAGCTACGAAGCTTTTCTCGCGGACAACCCAGACTTCGCAGCGGGCTTCGCGGCCTACGGGCTCCTGCTCAGCAAAGTCGGCATGGATCGAGAGTCGGCGGTGATGTTGCTCAAGGCCAACCAGATTGATGCCGACATTCCGCTCGTGAAGAATCAGCTCGGCAATTATCTTGCCGAGCACGCTCAGCCGCTCGATGCGGTCAACTATTATCTCGCCGCGATCAAGCTCGCGCCGAACGAGCCGCTTTACCACTACCAGCTCGGCACGCTGCTGCACGAGGCGCGCGACGAGTTCTTGAAATCGGGCGAGTGGACGACCGACAGCGTCGACGCAGCGATGCACGATGCGTTTCGTCAGGCGGCGGAGCTCGCGCCTGACCGCATCGAGTTTACTTACCGCTACGCTGAGTCGTTTTATGATTTGCCGAAGCCGGATTGGGAGGCGGCGCTAAAAGTCTGGGCTTCCCTGGAGGAGAAAGCTCGCAGCGCCGTCGAGCGGGAGACGATGCGGCTCCATGCCGCCAATGTGTGTCTCAAGATGGGGAAGGTTGACCATGCGCGGCTGCTCCTCAGCAGTGTGGACGATCCAGCGTTGGCAGCGCAGAAGCAAAAGCTGGTTGCGCAACTTCCCGTCGAGGGTGACAAGTAAAGCCACTTACTGATGGCTTTACTGGACAAACTCGAACGCCGATTCGGACGCTACGCCGTTCCCAACATCGCGCTCTATATTATCATCGGGCAGGTCTTCGTCCTGCTCACCTCCATGATCGGGCGCGTAAACCTGAGCTGGCTCGTGTTGGTGCCCCAGTTGGTGCTACAGGGCGAGTGGTGGCGGGTGTTCACGTTTATCCTCGTGCCGCCGCCGCCGGGATTCTTCGGCTACCTGCTCGTGGCCTTCGTCTTCTACATTTTTTATCTGATGAGCAGCGCGCTGGAGGAGGTCTGGGGCGCGTTTCGCTTCAATCTGTTTCTGCTGCTCGGCTGGGTGCTGACGGTGGGGATTTCGTTTTTGATCCCGCTGTCCGTGGTCTCCAACGGATTCCTCGGCGGATCGGTCTTTCTGGCGTTTGCGTTTCTCAATCCCAACTTCGAGCTCCTGTTATTCTTCATCCTTCCGGTGAAAATGAAGTGGCTGGCGCTGCTCACGTGGGTGTTTTACGCATTCTCCTTCATCAGGGGACCGGGTTCGACGCGACTGATGATCGTGGCTTCGGTGGGCAATTTCTTGATCTTCTTCGCTCCCGACATGCTCCGCGGCGCGAAGCAACGAAAGCGGCAAGTCGCGCGCAAGATCGAGCAGCGGGCGGAGCAGGATGAGCCCCGGCATCGCTGCGTCGTCTGCGGCATGACCGACCGGACCAATCCCGAAATGGATTTTCGCTACTGCTCGAAATGTGCAAACTCGGAGTGCTATTGCGCCGACCACCTTCGCACTCACCCCCACGTGACCGCCGCCGATGAAACCTCCGCTTGATCCCATGGCGGGGGCCGCCGATTTGGCGACGCCGGGCGAATGGCTGGCGTTTGCCGAGGAGGCTTACGAGGAGTGCGAGCTGGCGCTCGGGCAGATCGCCACCTCTGCGCATGACGAAGCGCTCTACTTGATTTTGCACACGCTGGAGATTCCGATGGACAGCCATGAGCGAGTGTTGGCCCGCACGCTGACGCGCACGCAACGCCGGGCGCTGGCGGACGTGTTTCGTCGGCGGGTGGTGGATCATACGCCTGCCGCTTACTTGACGAAGGAAGCGTGGTTGGGCGATCAACGGTTCTACGTCGACGAACGCGTGTTGATTCCGCGGAGCTATTTTTTGGAGATTATCCCCGCGCAGCTCGACGGGTTGTTGCCGCGAGGTCAGCGAGTGACGCACGTGGTCGACGTTTGCACGGGCTCGGGTTGCCTCGCGATTTTGTTAGCGCAGCATTTCCCCACCGCGAAGGTCGATGGGATCGATCTCTCGGCGGAGGCGCTCGAAGTGGCGAAGATCAATGTGCACGCCCATCAGCAGACCAAACGCGTCAAGCTGCACCAGAGCGATGTTTTCGACTCGGTGCCACCGGTGCAGTATGATGTGATTCTCAGCAATCCGCCCTACGAACCAAGTGCGCACTGCGACGTGCTACCGACTGAGTTCAAACGCGAACCGCGGCTCGCGCTCGACGGGGGACGCGACGGACTCGTGATCATCCGCAAGTTGCTCCACCAGGCGCGCACGCGGCTGAAGCCGCACGGCATCGTGTTGATCGAAGTGGGTGGCCTCGGTGAAGCGATGGATCGCGAATTTGCCGCGCTGAAACCGCAGTGGCTCCCGACGCAGGACGGCTCGGACTGCGTCTGTATGATCAAGGCTGCGCGCTTAAAGAACCTCGCCCCTTGACCCGCTCGATCACCGAGTGAGTCAGCCATCAGTTGACGTAGTCGGTGGGTCGGCAAGGTTGCGAGGGGATCTGTTCACGCAGACGGTCTTGATGTTGACGAATTCTTTGAGGCCGTAGGAGGAGCGCGCGCAATCTTCACTGCATTTTCCACGGCCTCGGCGCTGGTGCTCAAGAGAATGGTCTTCGTGGGCGCGTCGCCGGGCGCGAGCGCGTTCAGGCGCTCGGCGAGTTCGATGTAAGGTTCGTAGGCCGTGACTTGAAAGCCGACGTGGCTGAAGCGCTCCATCTGCGCGGCGACGGCCGCCTTCACCTTAGGGTGTTGGTGGCCAACACTCATGACTGCGATGCCGGTGGCGAAATCGAGATAGCGCTTGCCGTCGGCATCCCAGAGTTCGGCACCCTCAGCGCGGGCGGCATGAATGGGAAAGGCCTGCGCGACGCCGCGCGGAATTGCTTTTTGACGGCGCGCCAAGAGGGCTGCGTTGGCCGAGGTGGCCGCGTTAACTTTTGATGGAGTCATAGTTATAAGGGCGCTCCGAGGGAGCAGCCAAGTGCCGCAGCAACAGCAATAAGCGTTCGCTGGGCGGGACTCCATGATTATCATAAATCTGTCTGCCGGAGTCAAATAGGGAATATCCGTAGGGCTGGGTTCCCCCAGGGGAATACTTCGTTTGGCGTAGAATCGTCCTATTCGACAAAACTCACGCCGAAACCGTCGAATTCGGGTGGATATCCGAGGGAAACTGTCCGCCGACGTGTCGGGGAGATCAGTTCGCTGGAGACGAAACTTTGCGCGTGGGGAGTTGCGCGTCGGCCCAGTGTTGGAAGCCGCCGGCATTGGCGACGCGGTAGCCTTCCTTGGTGAGGATACTGCCGACGATGGCCGACCGGTTGCCGGACCGGCAATAGAGGATCAGCTCTTTGTCTTTGTTTTGATCGAGAAACGGCTTCCAGGAAACCCGATCACTGCGGAGGTCGCTGAGCGAGAGGAGGACAGCTGGTTCGGCCACGCCGGTGCTGGCCCACTCGCCAGGTTCGCGCACGTCGACGAGGATGGCGGTGCCGGCCTCGACGCGCTTCGCGGCGTCAGCGGGCGACATGAAGTCGGCCCCGAGCAGGCGGGTGGTGAGGAAGAATCCGGCGACGATGATGAGGGCGAGGAGGGAGAGTTTCATGACTTGATGGGCTGAGCTTGGGATTGGTTGGCCATGTAGTAAAGGACCGGCACGGCGAGGCGACTGATGAAGAGCGAGGCGATCTCGCCAAACATGAGACTGATGGCGAGGCCTTGGAAGATGGGATCCGATAAAATCACACTCGCACCGACCACGACGGCGAGGGCGGTGAGCAGCATCGGACGGAAACGCACGGCCCCGGCTTCGACAACGGCATCGCGCAGCGACAGACCGTGGGAGCGGCGTAGCTCAATGAAGTCGACGAGGATGATGGAGTTGCGCACCACGATGCCCGCGCCCGCCATGAAACCGATCATCGACGTCGCCGTGAAGAACGCGCCGAGAGCCCAGTGGGCCGGGAGGATGCCGATGAGTGAGAACGGGATCGCGGCCATCACCACGAGTGGGGTGACGTAACTGCGAAACCAGCCGACCATCAGCATGGCGATGAGAATGAGCACGGCGGCGAAGGCGAGTCCGAGGTCGCGAAACACCTCGAGCGTGATGTGCCACTCTCCGTCCCATTTCAACGAGGGCCCTTGGTCCGAGGATGGCACGTTGAGATGGAAGATGGGCAAGTCGGCCTCGGTGCCGCCGAACTGGCGCGCGTCGATCTGAGCGATCTCGCGATTGATCAGGTAGAGCGCATAGGCGGGGCTTTCGATTTCGCCGGCGACATCGGCGGTCACGTAGGTGACGGGCTTGAGATTCTTGCGGTAGAGGTTGCGCTCGCTAGTGGTGGTCTCGATCTGCACCAATTCCGAGAGGGGCACGAGTGGAGCGCCGGGATTCTGGTCCGGACGCACTTGCAAGGCGAGGACGGCACTGGGGTGGGAGCGGGCGGCGGCGGGCAGGTCGACGATGAATGGCACGTCTTCGCGTTCGTTCGGGGCATGCAGGAGATCGACGGCGGTGCCGAGGGTCGCGAGTTGTAAGGTTTGCGCGACGAGCGCCGTGCTCACGCCGTGCAAGGCCGCCTTTTCTTTGTCGACCACGTAGCGAATCTTGGGCTGGGGTGCCTCGACATACCAATCGAGGTCGACCACGCCGGGTGTGCGCGCAAAGACGTCCTTCACTTCGCGGGCGAGGGCGATCCGTTGGGTTTCATCAGGACCGTAAATCTCTGCGACGAGCGATTGCAGCACGGGTGGGCCGGGGGGCACCTCCGCGACCGCGACGGCCGCGCCGAACTTTTGCGCGATGGGCGCGACGAGTTGCCGAATCCGCTTGGCGATCGCGTGGCTTTGTTCGGAGCGATCCTCCTTGGGCACGAGGTTGACCTGAATGTCGGCGACGTTGGGTCCGCGGCGCATGAAGTAGTGGCGCACGAGTCCGTTGAAGTTGAACGGCGAGGAAGTGCCGGCGTAGAGCTGCGCATCGCGCACCGCGGGCTCGGTGCGAATGGCGAAGGTCATCTCTTGGGCGATCCGTGCGGTCTGCTCGAGCGTCGTGCCTTCCGGGGTGTTGAGGATGACTTGAAACTCCGACTTGTTGTCGAACGGCAGCATCTTGATGACGACCGCGCCGGAGAGGACGAATCCGATGGCGAGCAACAGCAGTGCCGCGATGCCGCCGAGGAAAGCCCAGCGCCACCGCGCGCGATCGAGGAGCGGCTCCATGATCCGATGGTAAAGTCGGGTAAACCAATCGTCAGGGGCGTGATCGTGGTCGTGGCCGGACGCGTTGGCTGAATTGCCGGCGCCGCCGAAGCGTCGACGGAGCACGCGGATCGCGGCCCATGGGGTGATCGTGAAGGCGATGAAGACCGAGAAGAGCATGGCGGCTGTCGAGCCAATGGGGATCGGCCGCATGTAGGGTCCCATCAATCCGCCGACGAAGGCCATCGGCAGGATGGCCGCGATCACCGCCCACGTTGCGAGAAGGGTCGGGTTGCCGACCTCAGTCACGGCATCGAGCGCGATTTCGCGCATCGATTTTTTCTCGGACCCCGGCAGGCGAACGTGGCGAACGATATTCTCCACCACGACGATGGCGTCGTCCACGAGGATGCCGATGGAGAAGATCAACGCAAAGAGCGTGATGCGGTTGAGCGTGTAACCGTAGAGGTAGAACACCAGCAGGGTGAGCGCGAGCGTGGTGGGGATGGCGAGGAGGACGACGAGCGACTCGCGCCAGCCGAGGAAAAACAGAATCAGAATCGCCACGCCGAAGACGGCGATGCCCATGTGGAGCAGCAGTTCGTTGCTCTTCTCGGCGGCGGTGTGGCCGTAGTCGCGCGTCACGGTCACCGTGACGTCGTCGGGCAGCAAGGTGCCGCGCAGTTCGTCGATTTTCGCGAGGGCCCGGTTGACGACGTCGATGGCGTTGGCGCCGGGACGCTTTGCTAGACTGAGGGTGACGGCGGGTTCTAAGTCACCGGTCGGACCGGCGTGGAAGACGTAGTTGGCGGGTTCTTGCGAGGCGTCGGTGATGCTGGCGACATCGCGCAGATACACCGGGCGGGCGTCCTGCAATGCAACCACGACGGAGCCAGCGTCGTCGGCATCGCGCAGAAATTGGCCCGTCTCGAGGAGCACCTCGGCGTTGGCATAAGGGCGGGAGCCGTGCAACTGCTGGCGATTGGTGCCCTGCAGGGCTGCGATCACTTGCGCGGCGGTGAGTCTGCGGGCGGCGAGGGCCGAGGGGTCGAGCTGCACGCGCACGGCGCGACGCACCCCGCCGATCAGCGTGGTTTCGGCGACCTGCGGGATGGCTTTGATCGCGTCGTCCACCTGCGCGGCGAGACGGCGCAAGGTGAGGTGATCGTGAGTGGCGCTGTGGAAAGTGAGGGCGAGGATGGGCACATCATCGATGGTGCGCGGTTTGACGATCGGCGGTGCCACGCCGAGTGGAATGCGGTCGAAATTGGTCTGAAGCTTCTGGTTGAGGCGGACGAGGGCGTCCTCGATCGGCGTGCCGACGGCGAAGCGCACGATGACGAGCGATTGTCCGGGGCTGGAAGTGGCGTAGAGGTATTCGACCCCGGGAACTTCCCAAAGGAGTTTTTCCATCGGCCGCGTGAGGCGATTCTCGACCTCCGCTGGCGTGGCTCCGGGCATGGCGACGAACACGTCGACCATGGGGACTTTGATTTGCGGCTCTTCCTCGCGCGGGAGCATGTAGACCGCAAAAAGCCCGAGCACGATCGACGCGATGATCGCGATTGGCGTCAGCTTCGAATCGATGAAGAACGCCGCTAGGCGTCCCGCGATGCCGGGATGGGTCGGCGGGGCCGAGGATGCATTCACGGTTTAATCTCCACCAGCTGGCCGTCGCGAAGGTGCGTGGGCGGGTCGATGATCACGGTTTCGCCGGCGGTGAGACCGGAGAGAACTTGCACGCGATCGCCGAAGGGTTGGCCCAGTTTCACGAGGCGCATCTGGGCGCGGCCTGCGACCACCACATAGGTGCGCTCGATTTGACCCAAGACGGAGACACTGGTCATCGGCACGGTCAGCGCATCGAGCTCGCCAGCGGGCCAGAGCGCGCGGACGAATTGGCCGGAGTGCGCCGCGAACTCAGACGGCAGCTCAATCTTGGCGAGCCGGGAGCGCGACCCGGGGTCGGCGGCCGGAGAGAATTCCACGAGGCGACCCGTTGTGGTGCGATCGTTGATCACGATCTCGATGGGGGATCCGAGGGCGAGAGCGCCGAGCGATTCCGGCACGAGGACCTCGGCGCGGAAGTGCGAGGTGCCTTCCAATTCGAAGAGGGCTTGGCCCGGCGAGGCGAGGTCGCCGGGGTTAACAAAATCGCCGGTGATCACGCCGTTAAACGGGGCGGTGATCTGCGTGTAGGCGAGCAAGGCTTCAGCTTCCGCGACGGCGGCAAGCGCGAGGCGGCGACGGTCGGCCGCCGCACGCACCGTCTCGATCGCGGCCGCGCCTTTGGATTCCAACTTGTGCTCGCGGGCGTAGTCGCGCTCCGCTTGGGCGAGGGTTGCGCGGGCTTGCTCGAGTCGTGCGGCGATTTCGGTGCCCTCCAAGGTGACGAGAACTTCGCCAGCCGTAACGGCTTGGCCGATGGCAATGTGGGCGGTGACCACGGTCCCGAGAATTCGTGCAGCGATGCCCGCCCGGTCCTTGGGTCGGACGACTCCGGCGACCGGTTGCGTCTGCGGCTGGGTGGCGTGGTGCACGACCGCGGTTTCTACCGCGAGAGTGGGGAGCGGGGCGGCGGGCGCGTCCGGTTCGGAGCGTTGGCACCCGGCGAGCACGCCGCAGGCGATCAGGAGGGGAAGGAATTTCATAAGGAAATCGTCAGACCCGGGACGGCGTGGTCAACGGCGGGGCGCGCGCCCGAAGTGGACGATACCGTCGTCGCCGAGCCAACCGAGTTTGGAAAGAAAGAAGGTCGGCGGGCAGAAGCCGGTGAGGGCGGATTGAATGAGATTAACGCCGACAAAGGTGGCGAGGAGCAGCCACCACGGGCTGACGAGCCAGGGGAGGACGACGCTGGCTAGCACCAAGGATCCGGCAAGGAGGCGAATGAGGGAATCAATTTTCATGGGCGGGGGTAAGATTAATATGCATATATACGCATATGCTTGTAATTATGCCAAGCATCCTTTTGCTCAGGGCATGGGAACAAAGAAACCGCTTTCGAAAGAAGCCTTAGAGCTGGTCGCCCGGCGGTTCGCGGTGTTGGCCGAGCCGATGCGCCTGCGCTTGATCCAGACCCTGATTGGAGGAGAGCGCAACGTGGGGCAACTGGTGGACTTGACTGGCGGCACCCAAGCAAACGTTTCCCGGCACCTGCAGACGCTGACGACCGCGCACATCCTCTCGCGGCGCAAAGAGGGGTTGCAGGTCTACTACGCGATCAGCGACCCGACGATTCCGCCGCTGTGCGATGTGGTATGCGGGGCGATTGAGAAGCAACTTGCCCGGCAGGCAAAGCACCTCGCGGAGTGAGGGCGGGTTTAGATTTCGTAACCTAGCCCCATGTGCTCCCACTCGGGAGCGACGACGCCGGAGGCGGTGAATTCGTCAAACCAATGCTGCATGCGTCGGCCGATCGCGCCGGTGTCGTGCCGATGGGTGAATTCGTTGTTTTGCGGGTTGTAAATGTAGTCGGCGGCCCACTCGCGGTGATGGGCGGCGAGCTCCGCGATCGCGTTGACGAGATGTCGGGCTTCTTCGTCGGTTGTGGTGGGGTGGAGGGAAAATCGGACCCAGCCCGGCTTGTCAGATTTGTCGCCGTGGTTGATCCGGTCGGTGATCGATTTGGAGTGATCGCGGGTAACTTGGAGAAGGACGTGGCCGTAGGTGCCAGCACAGGAGCAGCCGCCGCGGGTTTGAATCCCGTAGCGATCGTTGAGGAGACGCACCGCGAGGTTGTAATGCAGGTCGTCGATGTAGAACGAGTAGATGCCGAGCCGATCGCGTTGTTGGTCGGCGAGAACATGCAGGCCGGGGATGGCGACGAGTTGATCCCACACGAGATCGCGGAGTTCGTCTTCGCGTTGGCCGATCCGGTCGACACCCATAGCTTCCTTGAGGCGAATGCAGAGCGCGGTGCGAATTGCTTGGGTGAAGCCAGGAGTGCCGCCGTCTTCGCGCGCTTCGATGTCGTCGAAGTATTTGTGTTCGCCCCACGGGTTGGTCCAATCGACGGTGCCGCCTCCGGGATGATCGGGCACGCGGTTGGGGTAGAGTCTTTTGTTGAAAATCAACACACCGCTGGTGCCGGGACCGCCGAGGAATTTGTGGGGCGAAAAGAAGATCGTATCGAGCGAATCGTCGGGAGCGTCGGCCGGATGCATGTCGATCGCGATGTAAGGTGCACTGGCGGCGAAATCGACGAAGCAGTAACCACCGGCGTGGTGGAGGCGTCGGGCAATCGCGTGGTAAGGCGTGAGGATGCCGGTGACGTTGGAGCAACTGGTGACGGCGGCGATTTTCATCGGGCGGTCGCGATACTCCTCAAGCAAGGCGTCGAGATGGGTGAGGTCGACGAGGCCATGGGCGTCGGGATTGATCACGCGCACCTCGGCGATGGTTTCGAGCCACGAGGCTTGGTTGGAGTGATGCTCCATGTGGGTCACGAAAATGATAGGTCGCTCTGCTGCGGGGATGGAGAGGAGGTCGCGAAATTTTTCATGCAGGCGGAGTCCGAGGATGCGTTGAAATTTGTTCACCACGGAGGTCATGCCGGAGCCGTCGCAGATGATCGCGTCGCCGCTGGAAGCGTGGACGTGATGTTTAATGATCCGCAGCGCCTCGTGGTAGGCGCGGGTCATGGTGGTGCCGGTGACGGAGGTTTCCGTGTGGGTGTTGCCAACAAACGGAGCGACCTCGGTGCTCATCATTTGCTCGATTGGGCCGAACATCCGACCGCTGGCTGTCCAATCCGCGTAGAGGATGCGTTGGCGTCCGAAGGGACTCTCAAAGTCCTGATTGATGCCGATGATGTTCGCGCGAAATGGAGCGAAATGCTGCGCAAGGGAAACCGCCGGGGTGGGCATCGTCATGCCGCAGGGTGGGAACCTGAGCGGGAAATGGCAAGCGACCGAACGTCGGCTCGATGCCGACGCGCGGACCTACTTGCTCAATTCGTAGAGCGCGTAACCGGCAAAGAGATTGGGCAGCAAAGGGCAGGCGGTTTTCCAATCGCCGAGCAGGTGCACGCGGCGGCTAATCCGGATGCCTTTGACGGAGCAGAAATGTTCGAAATCGGCGATCGTTAAGGGATTGGCGGGGCGGCTCTCAAACCACTCGGTGGTGTAGACGGCGTTGCGCGTCTTGCGTCCACGCGTGAGGGCATCGAGACGATTTTTCCAAAAGCCGTGGTTCACAAAACCGACCGTAACGGCGCGCCCGACGCGGAGGGCTTCGAGGATGACGTCGGTGGGATCGTCGAGCTCTTGGACCGTGCGCGAACAGATCACGCGGTCGAAGTGGCCGTCGGGAAACTCACGAGAGAACGACAGCATATCACCTTGGTAGGCGGTGACGCCGCGCTGCACGCAGGTGGAGATTTTATGGAAGTCGAGATCCACGCCCATGGCGGTGACCTGTTTGGTCTGCATGAGGTAGGTGAGGAGCGCGCCGTGTCCACAGCCGAGATCGAGCACGCGGGTGCCGGGCTCGACCCATTCGCCGATGATCTCCATATCGACGGTGCGCTTTTCAATGGGCGGGTGCATGGTCATCCTTCGGTCGTGGCGGGGAGTGGAGCGACGCGGTCGTCTACGTCCGCGAATAGGCACGCCCACGTTTTCGTGGATCGCCACGCCCGACTGCGTCGAGCTCGTGATGACCAGGAAATTTGGGTGCAGATAGGCATGGCTGGTCAGATGGAGAAATCAATTACCGCTTCCTGCGGGCGTTCGAGGAAACCGCGGACCAAGGCGTAGAGGTCTTCGGATTCGAGGAGGAAGGAATCGTGACCGAGGTCAGTGGCGAGCTCGGCGTAGCTGGCGCGCTTGTTGGCGCGGAGCAAGGCGAGGGCGATGTTGCGATTTTGTTCAGGCGGGAAAAGCCAGTCGCTGGTGAAACCGACGACGAGGGTCGCGGCCTGCACGGGGACGACGGCGGCTTCGAGCGAGCCGTAGGTGTGCCCGAGGTCGAACTGATCGAGGGCGCGGGTGATGTAGAGGTAGGAGTTGGCGTCGAAACGATTGATGAAGCTCTGGCCTTGGTAGCGCAGGTAGCTTTCCACCTCGAACTGCATGTCGAAGGTGTAGGTGTCGCCGTTGGTGGCGTTGGCCTTCTTGCGTCGCCCGAATTTGCGATCCATGGAAGCGTCCGACAGGTAAGTGATGTGCGCCATCATCCGCGCGATGGCGAGGCCGACGCGGGGACCGCTGTCGATGGTGTAGTCGCCTTGATTCCACTCCGGGTCCTGCATGATCGCCTGCCGACCGACTTCGTTGAAAGCAATCGCTTGCGCTCCTTCGCGGGCGGTGGTGGCCATGGCGAGGAGGCGGCGGACGAAGGACGGATAGAGGATCGCCCAGAGCATCGCCTGCATGCCGCCCATCGAGCCGCCGATGACCGCATGGAGACCTTTCACGCGGAGGTGATCCATCAAGTGCTTTTGCGCGCGCACCATGTCGTGAATGGTGACAAACGGAAACGTGATGCCGTAGGGGCGGCTGGTGGCGGGGTCGATCGACGACGGGCCGGTCGAGCCGGAGCAACCGCCAAGGCAGTTTGAGCAGATGACGAAAAAGCGGTTGGTATCGACCGCCTTGCCGGGGCCGATCAGGTTGTCCCACCAGCCCGGCTTGCGGTCGTCGGGAGCGTGCCGCCCGGCGCAGTGATGATCGCCGCTGAGCGCGTGGCAGATCAGAATCGCGTTGTCGTGGGTGGCGTTGAGCTTGCCGTAGGTTTCGTAGCGCAGGGTGAAACCGGCGATCGTCTGGCCGCTCTTGAACGTGAAAGGTTGGTCGAACGTGAAGTCGCGGGGTGTGATCATCCCAACGCTGCCAATTGCGGCAGGGTCAACGGACGGTTCTGGAACTTCTGCCCCTTGGGTCATACCGGAGAGCCAACTACGCTTACACCGTAAGCGCAAGCGACGGTCGGGTCATACACGTCATAGCAACTAGCTGGTCGACGGCAGGCGAAGGGCCTGGACTGACTCTGATTATTCGTGGGCGGCGTCGCTGAGGGCTTCGTCCATCTCTTCGTTGGAGAAGACGGCCTGGACGTCGTCGAGATTCTCGAGGGCCTCGTGGAGCCGAACGATCGATTTGGCGGCGCTGACGTCGGAGAGCGGAATCGTGGTCGAGGGGATGTAGCTGATCTCGGCGCTCTCAGTCTTGATCCCGGCGTCTTCTAAAGCGTGGATGACCTTGTCGAACTCGTGGAGTTCGCAGCGCAATTCGAATCCGTGATCGCTGGTGATGATGTCGTCGGCCCCGGCTTCGAGGGCGACTTCCAACAGGCGGTCTTCAGTCGTTTGGTCGAGGGCGATGAGGAATTGCCCGGCGTGGAGAAACTGAAACGCGACCGCCCCGGTTTGGGCGAGGTTGCCCCCGTGCTTGTTGAAGACGGAGCGCACTTCTTGGGCGGCGCGAGTCTTGTTGTCGGTCGTGACTTTGACGACGAACGCGATCCCGCTCGGGCCATAGCCTTCGTAGGTGATCTCTTCAAAAATCATCCCAGGCAAATCGCCGGTGCCCTTCTTGACGGCGCGGTCGATGTTGTCGGTCGGCATGTTGGCGTTGCGCGCTTGGAGCAACACCGTCCGGAGCCGGGCGTTGCTGGCGGAATCGCCACCTCCGTCCTTCGCCGCGAGCGTGATGTCGCGGGAGAGGCGTGAGAAGATTTTTCCGCGACGGGCGTCGGTGACGCCCTTGGCGCGCTTGATGGTGGACCATTTGCTATGTCCTGACATGGCGATTCGGGGGGTTACTTGCGTTTTTTCGGGGTGACGTTCTTGACCTTCTTGTGCCCAGCGGGAGCAGAGGCGACAGGGGTAAGGTCGACGTCATCCTTCATGCGATTGATGATGAGTTGCTGTCCGATAGTGAAGAGGCCATTCACGGTGGAGTAAAGCGCGAGGGCGCACGAGAAATTATAGCAGAAGAGGGTGAACATCCACGGCATGAACTTGAAGATCTTGGCCTGGGCGTTGTCGACCGTGGGCATCGGGGTGATCTTCATCTGGAAGATCATCGTGGCGCCCATGAGGATTGGCATGATGTTGATCGGCAGACCGAAGATGTGGCCGATCGTGTCAGGCGACGACAGATCGGAGGCCCAGAGAAAGGACTCGAAGCGGAGCTCGGCGGCACTGCGGAGCATGATGAAGAAACCGAAGAAGAACGGCATCGTGAGCAAAATGGGGATACAGCCGCCCATCGGGTTCACCTTGTGCTTCTTGAAGAGCTCCATGGTGGCCGCCTGCATTTTCTGCGGGTTGTCCTTAAACTTTTCCTTCAGCTCCTTCATTTCGGGCTGAATCTTCTGCATGCGCTTGCCGGAGCGGGACGCGGCGAGGGTCAAGGGGAGGAAAACGGTTTTGAGGATCAGCGTCGTGATGACGACGGCCCAGCCCCACGACCATGAAGGCGAGATGCCTTCCATCCAGCCGTGCACCCACGTCATCATGGTGAGGAGGATTTGGCTGAAGAAGCGGAAGAACCCAAAGTTCATGACCTTGTCTTGATCGGCCTTGAAGATGTCGCCGTTGGCGAGGCGGCGGTATTCCTTCGGGCCGACGTAGAAACTCATCCCAATCGTGGTGGATCCGCCGGGAGGGAGGGCGGCGACGTCGAGGAGTGCTTCCGCGGCGAGGCCGAAGTTCGGGCGATCAGGGGTGGCCTCGAACGGCTTGAGGGGGATGCGCCGCGTGACGAGGCCGACGCCGGGTAGATCGGGCGTGAGGATGCTGGTGAAGAATTGGTTGCTCAGCGAGGCCCACTTGATCGATGCGGTGTTGGCGAGCACGGGCGTGGGTTCGCTCGAACCGATGCCGATCATGGCGAGGAAACCGCCGCCTTGGAGCTTAGTGTGCTCGATGAAGGTCTCGTCCTCGCCGTCGGAGTAGCCGGTGGTGAGCTGCTGGCCGTAGACGGAATCGCTGATGGGTGAGGCGGTGCCGAGGCTCAGGCCGATCTTGGGCAACGCGAGCGTCTGATCGGTCAGGTTGCGGAACGTGGTTTCATGGCGGAGCTGGTAGGGGTCGGAGCCGGGCTCCGATCCGTCGGGAAGAAAATAGCGGCGGGTGACTTCGATCCGATTCTCAAAGATGGTGCGGTAAACGACCTCCTTCGAGGACTGGGACAAGATGGTGAAGGTGGTGTCGCGACCGAGACCGGGCAGCTCGACGATCCCGAGCATGGGATTCGTGCGGGGCTGGTTAAAGGTGAAGCGCTGCTTGGAATCGAGGGTTTCGGAGAACTTGCGGAGGGCGACCTCGTTGATCGCACCGCCGTAGTTGGAGAGGCTCACCTCGACGAACTTGTTGGCGAGGATGTCGAGCCTGGCTCCGTCGGGGTCCCGTGCGAGGGCGGTGATCTCCGAGGTGTGGTGGGGGGCGGCCGCGATCCCGGAAGCGGTGGGCGCCTGGCCGACCGAGGTCGGGGTGTTTGCGCTCGACGTCGCGGGTGCAGCGACTGGCGGAGGCGGGGTCGGCTTGGGCGTCAGGATGATACTGGTGAGGGCAGCAATGAGCAGCGCTACGCCGATGATGAGGTTCTTCTTATCCATGGAAAAGTGACTGAGTGGTGGGAGGCGTCGCGTTAGCGCGAGCGCAAGTCGGGCGACGGGCGGGCACGGGGTCAAGACCGCCGGCGTGCAGGGGCGTGCATTTGACGAGTCGCTGGAGGGTGAGCCAGCTGCCGGAGACGGCCCCGTGGGTGCGCAAGGCGTCGGCGGCGTAGTGCGAGCAGGTCGGATGAAAGCGGCAACCGCAGGCCGGACCGAAGACGGCTGGGAGCACGGGCGAGATCACCTTTTGATAAACCCGGACTAGTCCAAGCAACCCTCGAGCGGGCCAGCCCGACGCGCGGGCAATCAGCTTGGAAACAGAGTTAGGCATCGGAAACAGGGGAAAGCTGGCGGCAGGTGGAGAGGAATCGATCTTGGACGACCAGAAACGGCTGGTGATTCACGGCACGGCGGGCGACGAGGAGCAGATCCCCCCCAGCGGGCACGAGATCCTGATTCTCCCGAAAAATAGCGCGCAGGCGGCGTTTAGCGCGGTTGCGTTGCACGGCGTTGCCGACAGCGGCGATCGAGGCGACCACGCCCACTCGCCGGGTGAGGTCAGCGGGGTCTTCGCGGGGAAGCCACCAAGCGGCGAAAATCCCGCTGTGAATCCGGCGACCTTGTTCGCGAATACGGCGAAAATCGCCCTGGCGGCGAACGTGCTGCTCAGGGCGAAAACGCATGGTGCGAGCGCCGACGCGATCGGCGGAAAGGCTCAGACGACAGTCAAGCGCTTGCGGCCTTTGGCACGACGAGCGGCGAGAACTTTACGGCCACCAGTGGTGGCCTTGCGGGCGCGAAACCCGATCTTGCGGGCGCGCTTTAAGCGGTGTGGACGGAAAGTAGGTTGCATGAAATTAGCTGATTAAGAGTTGACCGAAGTGCCAGCCGAGAAGGGGAGTGTCAAGGGAGAGATTTCCGCGGAGGGGCAGATGACTCGCGATTGAGCGGGATCGGGCGAGAATTGGCACGCTAGCGACGCGGGGCGAGAAACCCGAGCGGAGAATACCTGGTTGGGCTCCGGGGAAGGGCGATCATGGAAAAATAATTCAGCCATAGATTATTTAAATCGTTGTTGAAAAGGGTGATGAAGCCAATCGTCTCCCAGGTTGGCGCGGCTAAAAATCCCGCCCCGCCCACGCTTTTGCCGCTGATTTGGACGATCGAATCGCGGCGGAAGCCGCCGGTTGGCTCAGGAAGATCACGAGAAAGGGTGGGCTGAGCCTTTTTGAGGTGAGGCCGACGGATTGACGTGGCGGGGTAAATAAAAACCGGAGAAATCTGGTCTGGAGCATTAGACTTGGCGGCACCCGGTCGGGTGGCAGGATACGGAAGCATTCGCTGAGGACCGGAAAATGTCGGGTCCTACCCGGATTTGTTTTCTATGACTGCCCGCCCCACCTCTCCACCTCCCCGCGCAGACGGCTTGACCGGCCGCCATCGCAATTTGTTTAACGGCGATTCCTGCACGTTTTTCTACAATCCGGAAAAATGGCTACCGGAGAATTTTGCGCTCGAAGGGGTGGCTGATTCGCAGAGTGGCATTCTCGATCCGAGTGTGCGGCCGGTCGGCGGGCCGTTCACGGCGGTGGCGATCGATCGCTACGTGGCTCTGTTGGCCTCCAGCGGGGTTGATACCTTCGTGATCAATGCCAATGCCTCCCGCGCGTGGTATCCGAGCAAGGTCATTCCGACGATTCTCGACGATTACGTGCGGGGAGATCGCGAATATTTTCGAGGGCACGCGGTGTGCATGGGGGCGACGGAGCCGAAGGACGTGGAGCGCTTCATCGACCGGATGATGCCGTTTATGAATCTTTACCAAGATCTGCTCGATGCCGGCGTGGATTGGCTGGCGGAGACGGCCGGAGCGTGTCGGCGTCACGGGGTGGCGCCGTGGGTAAGCGTGCGGATGAATGATTTTCACGGTCACAAGAACCTCGGGGGCAGTTTTTTTAACGTGCCGCTGTTGAAACAACCGGAGATGCGGCTGAAGCGTAGTGCGTATTCGCCGACGATGTATGAGCCGGGTTATCGCGATGGTCTCAATTACGAGAAGGCGGAAGTGCGGGCCCTGATGATGGCGCAGATCAAGGAGGTGGTGGAAGATTACGATTACGAGGGACTCGAGCTGGACTGGTGGCGCCAGCCGCTTTGTTGCGAGCCCAACGCTTCCGCGGAAACCGTAGCGATGATGACGGCGTGGATTCGCGAGATTCGCGCGCTGACTGAACGGCGAGCGCAGGTGACCGGCCGACCCTTTCCGTTGGGGATGCGAATTTCCGGGCAGTTGAACACCTTTAAAAGCATCGGGCTCGATGTGGTCACGCTGTGTCAGGAGGGGACGATCGACTTTGTGTGTCCATCGGGTTTCTGGTGCACCTCGTGGGAAATGCCGCACGACACCTTGCGGCAGCGACTGGGCGAGCGCGTCGCGATCTATGGCGTGATCGAGGATGGGGCCAACCATCTCGCGTCGCGGACGCCCGCCACGGGCCACCAGCAAGGGATCCGCTACCTCTCCGCGAGTCGCGAGATGGTGTCGGCCAATGCGGCGGGCAAGCTCGTGCTCGGCGCCGACGGCATCGAGTGGTTTAATTTCTACTGCACCGATCCGGGCCACATCCCGGGGTTGACCTCGGACTACACGGTGTTGCGCGGCATCGACCGGCTTGAGGGTCTGCGCGGGAAGCCGAAGCATTATTCGTTTACCACGAGCGGCTACGGCCTCGTGCTGCCGCCGTTCGAAATCACACCGCAACTGCCAGTGATTTTGGAACCGGGCTGGAATCATCTTTTCCGGTTGCCGATGTGCGCCGAACCGGAGGACGCCGGTTTGGAGTTGGTGATCCAGATCGTGCTCAAATCCGAAAACCAGCCGACCTGCCTGCCGGTTTCGATCAACGGTTGCTGGCCGGTAGTCGGGCACGCGGTATCGGATCAATTGCTGTTCCCGTGCGGTTCGCTGACTCACTTGACGGCGGCGCACCGGGGACATGATTTCCGTTTCCCGGTCTCGCGGGTGCGAGATGGGTGGAACGAAATCATGGTTGAGAACGGCGGCGACGAGCCGATCACGATCGCGTGCATCGATCTCGCGATCCGGGCGAGAGCCGCCGTCGCGCCCTAACCGCCGCACTGAGCATGACCGCCTTCCCGGACAATCGTGTGAATGAGGCGATGCTCGTGGTGTCGGTGCGGTATTGGGAGGGGGAGTATTATTCGTGGGACCTTCCGGGTGGAGTGGAGAGCACGCCGGTGCGCAGCGAATTGCGGCTCGTCAGTTTGGGTGGCGGCAACGAAGCGGTCGGGTTGAACGAGACGCGCGCCGAGCACCCGCAGGCCAGTCCCGATGGGCGGTGGATCTACTGGCAGACCGAAACGGCCGGGCGCTGGCGAATCATCCGCATGCGACCAGACGGGTCGAAGCAAACGGTGGTGGCCCCGGCGCGTATTTTGGGCGAGCGGTGGCGCAGCGCCTTCGGAGCACAGTTGTCGCGGGACGGCGGCGCGATGACTTACACGGTGAGCGACGGCGAGACGGGCCGCGCGGTGCGGGCGCGGGCCGACGGGACCGACGCGGCCATGATCGCGTCGGATTTTGGTTATACCTACATGGCCTCGCCCGATGAGGATGCGTCGCGGGTGGTGTTCTCCGGTCCGGCGCGGGGCTATCGGCTGGCGATCATCCATCGAGACGAAACCACTCCGCGAATCATTACGCCCAATCATCCCGACGCTTACGCACCGCAGTTCACCCCGGACGGACGGGCGATTGTCTTCATTCGCCGGGACGGCGGGCTCTATCGCGTCGCACCCGACGGCACGGACCTGCGGCGGCTGGTGGACAACGTGCAGGTGGAGTTTTTCCTGTCGCCAGAGGATCGTCACGGATCGACCGATGAGCCCGCGATTTCACCAGATGGGAAACGCGTGGCGTTCATCGCTCACCGGGATGGGAAGCCGCCACAAGTGGCGGTGATTGATGTGGACGGGAAAAACTTTCGCCGGCTCACCGAGCTGGCGGGGAGGTGCGCGCGGGTGATCTGGAGCCCGGACGGGACGTGGCTGGCCTTTGTTTCGATGGTCGAGAAGACCCCTCAATTATTTCTGATGCCGCCCGACGGGTCCGCGCCGCCGCGCCGATTGACGAGCGATGGCGGTGCGGTTTACGCGTTGTGCTGGTTGCCAAAAGGCGGGGAGCCGTTCCAATCTTAAACGATGCGCATCGCCGTCCTCTCCGACACCCATGACCGCGTGCCGTTGTCGCTGGCAAAGCGGATGCTCGGGGCGGATGAGATTTGGCACTTGGGTGATGTGTGCGATCCGCTGGTGCTGATCGATCTTGAGCAACTCGGTGTGCCGGTGACGGTGGTGAGGGGGAACTGTGATTCGCATTTTCCGTGGCCGATTGATCTCCGGATCGAGCGCGAGGGGGTGGAGTTTTATCTGACACATATCCCGCCGCAGCGAGCGCCGCCGGGAGTGCAGGTGTTGTTGCACGGCCACACCCATGTGCCGCGCGATGAAGTGATCCGAGGAGTGCGTTGGCTCAATCCTGGCTGCATCTCGCAACCGCGAGGGTTGCCGCCGAGTTTTGCATGGCTTGAGATGGAGGCGGGAAGGTTGACCCGTTGGGAATTGGTGCGAGTTTAACTTTGCGATGGCTGAACCGAGCAAATCATCACTGCCCAATTTGCTCAGCGCGGCGCGCATCCTCCTGATGCCGACCGCGCTGGTAGTGGCGTTGGCGGAATCGAAGTTTTGGTTCGTGGTGTTGCTGGCCACGGCGCTTTTGACCGATGTGCTCGATGGCTTTCTGGCGCGACGGCTCGGCGCGGAGAGCGAGATGGGCCGCAAGCTCGACAGCGCGGCGGACTACCTAACGCTGCTCACGGGGTTGGCGGGGATTGCGCTGTTGTGGCCGGAGATCATGCACCGGGAGCTCCCGTGGGTGGCATCTGGTTTGATGATGTTTTTCGCGGTGATCGTCTACGGATTTGTGCGGCTGGGCCGGGCGCCCTGCTATCACACGTGGATCGCAAAGGTCGCCGCGATGGCCTGCGGACTTTCGCTCGTGCCGCTGCTCACCGCATGGTCGGCCGCACCGCTGCATTGGGCGATGGCGCTGCAGATCCTCGGCGGGTTTGAAGAGCTGGCGATCATCTACCTGGTGCCATGGCATTCGGGCGAAGTGCCGACGATCTGGCACGCGTGGCGCTTGTGGCGGCAACGGGCGAAATCGACTTCGGCGTCCCGGGAGGGCGGGAGTTGAACGGATGAGCGATGGTGGGCAACAGGATCTATTTGGAGCGATTGAGCCGGGTGACGCGCCGGGCAACGTCGGGGTGGCGGCTGGGCAGGCGCCCGAGGAAATCGTTTATCAACGCAGTCTGCGCGCGCGCCATTACCGACTCACCTTGCAACGCGATGGTTCGGCGGTCGCGACGATTCCAAAGCGGGGTTCCCAACGGGAGGCGGAGAAATTTGTGGAGCAACACCGCGATTGGCTGGAGCGCGAACGGTCGCGGCAGGCGAAGCGGCCGCGCTCGGCCGAGGTCTGGACGGTCGGCACGCATGTGCTGTGGCGTGGCGAGTTGACGGAAATTCGGCGGGCAAACCTGCCTGTGCTCGGCGTGCCCGGCGCGGCCCGGCCGCAAGTGTGTCTGGCCGCCGATGTGTTTCGCGTGCCGAAGTTCGAGGGCGATCTGCGGCCGACGCTTGAGGCTCATTTTGCGCGGAAGGGAAAGATTGAGTTACCCGCGCGGACTTGGGAATTGGCGGCGGTGACGGGGGTGGAGGTCAAACTCGTCTCGGTGCGCAACCAGCGGTCGCGATGGGGGTCGTGCTCCCGTCATGGAACGATCTCGCTCAACTGGCGCTTGGTGCAGACACCGGACTTGGTGCGCGACTACATCATCTATCATGAGTTGATGCATCTGCGGGAGATGAACCATTCCTCGCGGTTTTGGGCGCGCGTGGAAGAGGTATGCCCAGAGTGGCGCGACGCCGAGCGTTGGCTCAAACGCAACGGCAGTCTGCTCGGTCTGTGAGCGAGTTGGCGGCGAGCCCCGAAGGGCTCAACGAATCTCGACCAGCTCCACCTCAAACACGAGAGTGGCGCTGCCGGGAATCTTAGGTGGGCGTCCGGCTGGGCCGTAGGCCAGCCAATAAGGAATGACAAGGGTGCGCTTCTCCCCCTTGCGCATGTGGAGAAAGGCTTCGTCCCAGCCCGCAATCACTTCGCCGGTGCCGACGCGAAACTTCAAAGGTCCGTCTTGGAGGCCGGTGCGGTCGAAGATGTCGCCGTTGAGAAAACGGCCTTCGTAACGAACGAGGACTTCTTGCCCCACGGTGGGGAAAGGTCCGCTACCGGCTTGGCGCGGGACATAGATCAAACCGGACTGCTGCTTATGGGAGCCCGTGAACTCCCGGGAGATGATCAACCGATCCTCGGCGCTAAACTCGAGGACGCCGTCGTTCTCCATGGCGAGGCGCATCGCGCTGTTGATGGGGCGGCCGGGGTTTTTTCGGGCCATGATCCCCGAGCGCACGACGAGGGCGAGAGTGAGCAGACCGAGCCCGATGAGGATGAGAACTACAAATGTGCGCATGGCGTTTGACCGCACCGTGGGCGACGAGGGAGGGCAGCGCAAGCGTCCGGCATCATCGCGAGAAATTGTTAACCTAGCCGATGGGACGGGTCTGTCTGGCTAATGGGTCGCGCCCGGCTCCATGCGGACGAGCAAGATGTCGAGCAGGGCGTCCACCGAGTATTTGATGCGGTCGGCCTCGGTGAGGGGGCGCTCGGCGGTGGCCTTCGCCTCGGCGGCGCGGGTGAAGGCGGCGGCCTGGGCTTTGACCGCGTCGTAGAACTGGGCTTTGGCCTCGTGGAGACGTTGGCCGGGGGCGGCGAAATGGTCGCTGGGCAAGTCGCCGAGCCAGAGATACCAGGCGTCGGGGTCGGCGAAATAAAGCGCGAGGGCTCCGTTCTCCACAATGCCGAGTTGCCCGGCGAGGGCGCGGGCGAAGCTGGAGACAGACTGGTCGGGGGTGGCGGGCGTGAAGGTCGGGTAAACTCGGGCCGCGACGCGAATGCCGGTGCTGCGCTCGAAGTTGGCGAGTTTGAAGTTGAAGTGAGCGGCGCGCGCAGGCTCGATCGGAAGCCGTTGGTGCGGATCGTCGAAGTGGGCGGCGGGGCCGGGTTCGCTCTCGCCTTGATAGCGAGGGGTGACGGCGAGCTGTTGATCGAAGGCCGCCTGATTATTTTGAAACGCCTGCGCGGCCTCGCCGACGCGGAGAATCCGCACGCTGGTGATGGGGTCGCTCGGTTGGAGGGTGGTGAGCACAGCCAAGCCGCTCACGACCTGGCCGAAGACACTGTGGAGATAGTTGAGGCGGTTGACCGGCCGAAGAGTGAAGAAGAATTGCGAGCCATTGGTGTCGGGCCCGGCGTTGGCCATCGAGAGGATGCCGACTTGATCGTGACGCAGCCCGGGCACCAACTCGTCGGGGAATTCGTATCCGGGGCCGCCTTCGCCATCGCCTTGGGGATCGCCCCCCTGCACGACAAAGTCCGGCACGACGCGGTGAAACGTGAGACCGTCGAAGAACGGACGGCGCGGCTCCGGCCCGAGCTGGCCTTCCGCGAGCCCGGTGAAGCTCATGACGGTCAACGGAGTCTGCCGGGCGAACAATTCGCAAACGATCTGGCCGCGCGGGGTGGTGAACTCAGCATAGAGCCCGTCGGGGAGGTCCGTTGGCGGAGGCTTAGGAGGGGACGCGAGACTGGCCACTAGTCCGACGGAAGCTGACACGACAACACACAGGAGGGTTCGCATGGACCCATGCTGGTGAAGTTCGGGCGGGGCTCAACTAATCTCCCGCGAGCAATTTTCCGGATCGACGCGCGGTCGGGCCCTTCGTGTAAAGGAGCGTGCTTGTCTTGGACACAGTGGCGCCGGTGTTTCTGATCGTGGCCCTCGGCACGTGGTTGCAAGGGAGCGGATTTGTCTCGCCAGGATTTTTTAAGGAGGCGAACAAGCTGACCTATTGGGTGGGCTTGCCGGCGTTGCTCTTTCATCAGTTGGCGCTGGCCCTGCCTTCGGCGAGTGGCGTCGGGCCGTTATTGTCGGTCATGGTCGTGGGCACCTTTGCAACCGCTGCGGCCGCCTACGTGTTGGCGTGGGGACTGCGGTTGCCGGGGCCCGTGGTCGGCACGTTTGTCCAAGGCGTGTTTCGCGGAAACCTCGTGTTCGTGGGCTTGCCGATCATCTTCGCCCTGCCGAACGAGCCGGTGGCCGGTGGCCTGACTCTGCACCAAGCGGCGGTGGTCGTCGTGGCACCGGTGATGGTGCTCTATAATTTGTTGGGGATTGTCGTGCTGTTGCTCAGTCAACACCGATTGAGCTGGGCGATGCTGAAGCCGATGCTCCGGCAGATCGCGGTGACGCCGCCGCTGCTGGCGATCGTCGGTGGGATGTCATTTGCAGCGAGTGGCTGGCAACTGTCGCCTGCGGTGAACCTGACCTTGGGAGCACTCGGCGAGATGGCGTTGCCCCTCGGCTTGCTCGGGGTTGGCGGCTCCTTGCTGACGAGCAATCTCGCCAAGGAGTGGAAACTGTCGGCGGGCGCAGCGTGGGGGAAAGCGGCGTTGTCGCCGCTGATCGGCTGGCTGGTGGGGCGGTGGTGGTGCCTCGATCCGGTGGGGTTGAAAATGGTGATGATCTTCATGGCGACGCCGACAGCAATCATCTCCTACACCATGGCGTTGGCGTTAAAAGGTGACGATCGACTGGCGTCGGCGACAATCGCGCTGAGCGTGATCGCCTCGCTCCTGGCGCTGTCGGTGATCATCGGCGGTTTCTGAACGGACGGCGAAAGACTCTCGCTCAATCGAGCGGAATGATGATCGTCATCCCGGCCTTGAGGGGACGACCGCCGCGTAACTGGGTGTTGTTGGCGGCATAGATTTGCCGCCAGGGTTCGGGGCGACCGTAATATTTTCGGGCGATGCTTTCGAGCGTTTCGCCTTCGGCGACAAGGTGCTTGGTGTATTTGCCGTCGTAGTTGACAACGTTGTCCAGCCGGGCCTGCGACGTGCGCAACACCGCGGTGGAGCTTTTATCGGACTTGACCTCCTGATCGATCCGGAGGGTCGCGTCGATTTCGCTGGCGACCGCCGTAGAGTCTTCGGCGAGGGATTCTGCCGTCTGCGCGGTCTTACGTTGAGCGAGCACCATCTTCAGCTGGGCGCCGTTAGCACGGGCGAGGTCTTCGGAGTGCTGGCGGGCTTCACGCTGGGCCGTAAGTTCGGAATTTAACTGAGCGAGGGCGGTGGAGGCTTGCTCGTTGAGGACCATGAGGGTCTGCACCTGCTCGGTAAGGCCGGAATTTTCCTGGCGCACGCGGTTCACCTCTTGGCGGAGCTGGTTGTTCTCTTGTTGCAGAGGAAGATTTTCCTTCACGGCCCGAGCAAATTTGCTCTCGGCCACGCTCAGCTGGGTCTTGAGGTCCGCGATTTGTTCGAGGTCGGCAAGGCTGTCGGGGGGACCTTGGGTGGAGCGTTCGCGCTCTCCTTGAAGTCGAGCGTAGTCCTCCCGAAGGACGGACAGTTCGCGGGAGGCCTCGTTGAGGCGTTGGGCGAGTTCGCCTTGGGAGCCGCTGACATCCGATCGATTCCCCAGCGCATCGCGCAGGGTTTTGCCTTCGCGGTGGGCGATCGCGAGCTCCTGTTGGAGCAGGTTTTTCTCCATCCGCAGATCGGTGTTCTCCCCGATCAAGGCGGGATTGGTGCTGGCGGGGGCTTGCATTCGGCCAAAATGGACGAAGCCACAACCCGGAAGGCAGGCCAGTGCCACGAGCGCAAACAGGAACGAACGAGGAAAGGCGTGACTCATACCAAGATATCAGTGCAGAAGGACTAGCTTAAGCAACCACGGGTCTTGGCTAATCCTCGTATTATGGGATCACGATCACCATCCCGGCTTGCAAGGCCCGTGGGTTGGGGAGCTGCTGGCGATTAGCTTCAAGGATTTCGGCCCAGCGAATCGTCGTGCCGTAGTAACGCAGCGAGATGCCGGAAAGAGTTTCGCTTGATGCAACTGTGTGAGTGCGCGGTCCGCTGGCCGCCATGGTGGGTGCGGTCGGCGTAGCTACGGCGGTGGCGGTCGCACTGCCGGGCCGCGTGGGGGTGGCGTAAAGACTAGCGGGAGGTGGAGAGATGATGGCGAGGCGGGTGCGGAGGTGCGCGTTTTCGCTGCGGGCCGCATTGACCTCATCCTTGGTCTGTCGAAGCTGTTCGCGCAAGGAGTCGCTTTCCGCGGCGATACCCGAGGTGGCGGTCAATTGTTGAGTCAGGTCGGTGCGCAGTGAACCGGCGCTGGAGAGTTGTGAATCGAGCGAGGTGATCTGGCCGGTCATCTGCTCCACTGCACCGGTGAGCCGATCGTTTTCTTCTTGCAAGATGCTGAAGCTGGTGAGGGCGGTCGCGAGTTTGTCCTCGACGTCCCCGAGGGCAGAGTCGGTGCTTGCCGGAGCAGCGGCGAGGGCCTCCTGTGGCGACGCGAGCTGAGCGTGCAAATTGGCGATCTGAGAGTCGGCGATCGTGCGTGCGGATTTCTCGATGGCCAAGGCAGCGGACAGTTCATCGCGCTCGCTGGTCAACGCGGCGAGGGCTGCAGGAGCGGCCGTCGCTTGAGCGAGTTGGGCCATCAGCCCTGTGACCTTGGCAGTCGACTCGGTGTGTTCGCGCGTGAGGGTGGCGACCGAGTTTTTGAGGGAATTCACTTTGTCGGTGAGCACGGCGACTTGTGCGGAATCATCCGATGGGATGGCGGTGACGGCCTCGGTGGTCGACGATGAGGCGGCTGACAAACTGGTCTGAAGTTCGGCGTTCAAGGTCTTGAGTTGAGCGAGTTGACTGCGGGTGGCGCTGAGCTCGGCGATGGGGTCGGACTGTTGCGAGATTTCGATAGGAGTGGATTGAGTCGACCCGAGCCGCTGCGGTTGAGTGTCGAGCTGGCCTTGAAGTTTCGCGGTGAGGGCCCGTTCGGCATCGAGTGCGGTGCGGGTCTCGGTGATGTCGTTTTGCGCATCGGAGAGTTCAAACCGCACGGTGTTAAGTTCGCTGGCGATGCCGGCGCGGTTGGCCTCGGCGGATTGCTGGGTGGCGAGCTGGTTCTTCAATTCGGCCTCGCTGCGGTTGAGGTCGTTAAGTTGGGCGGTGGCGCGGGCTAATTGTTCGCGGGTGTCGTCGAGGGTGCGTCCGCGGAGGGCCGCGGCATCTTCCAAGTCCTGATTGTGCGTGCCCATCGCAGTGGCAGTGGCGCGCAGCTGGACGATTTCCTGTTCGAGGGCGACGGTGGACGACGGGGCTGAGTCCAATTTGGCGAGCTGGGCGCGCCGGATCGCGAGTTCGCGGGTGCTGTCGGTCAGTTCGGCGGTGGCGGCGTCACGCGCGATCTGAGTTTCGGCGAGGCGAGATTTGAGTTCATTGGCTTCCTGCCGGGCCAACGCGAGTTCGTTGCTGAGTTCCTTCAACTCGGCCCCGATGGACGATGAGGTGCCGCTCGAGGCGGACAGCGACTGCGGGTTTTGGCCGCGTTGTGCGGCGAGCCGTCGTTGGCCCTCGACCCGCTCGGAGGAGCTCATGGCCGACGTCAGGGTTTCCAAGTCGTTACCGGTTATGCCATTTTCAGAAGCGAGGGTCAGCCAGACGAAGGCTTCCGTCGGATCGGCCTTTACGTCGCGACTGTGGGCGTAGGCGAGGCCGAGGTTGTATTGCGCGATGGAGTTGCCCTGCTCGGCTTTGGCGCGGAGCGAGGCGATCTCCGGCGGCTCAGGAGGGGCGGCGAACGCGACCAAGGAACTGGAAAACAGTGCGAGGGAAAACTCGAATCGGCGAAGGATGGAGAGCGGCATTGCGAGAAGCGTGAACGGAATCGTCCGCAGACTCAATCTGAACCGTCGGGTTCCTGGGATTTGACCGGGCTTTGACTGGCCGCCTAGTCCCAATCGCCAGCGCGGGCGACGGCCTTCTCCCACCGTTGGTGCAATTTGCGCATCGCGGCGGCGGGTTGGTGGGGCCGAAAGGAGCGATCAGCAGACCACAACTTGGCGATTTCGTCCTGGCTCTTCCAGTAGCCGACGGCGAGTCCGGCGAAGTAGGCCGCGCCCAAGGCCGTGGTCTCGGTGGTGCGGGGTCGCACGAGCGGCACGCGGAGCAGGTCGCTCTGAAACTGCATCAGGCCGTTGTTGACCGAAACGCCGCCGTCAACGCGCAACTCGCGCAGGCGTCGGCCAGCGTCGGCTTGCATGGCTCGGACGAGATCGGCTGTCTGGTAAGCGATGCTCTCGAGCGTGGCGCGGGCGAGGTGGGCGGCGGTGCTCCCGCGGGTGAGACCGACGATGGTCCCGCGCGCGTGGGCATCCCAGTGCGGCGCGCCGAGTCCGGCGAAGGCGGGGACAAGGTAGACGCCGCCGTTGTCGGGCACCTTGGCGGCGAGTTTTTCAATGTCCGACGAGGCCTTGATCAGCCCGAGTCCATCGCGCAACCATTGGACGGCCGCCCCCGCGATGAAGACACTGCCCTCCAACGCATATTCGGTGCGGTCGCCGAGTTTCCACGCGACTGTCGTGAGGAGCCGGTGTTTCGAGAGCACGGGTTTGGCCCCGGTGTTCAATAAGAGAAAACAGCCGGTGCCATAAGTGTTCTTGGCCATGCCCGGACGGAAACAAGCCTGCCCGAACAGGGCGGCTTGCTGGTCACCCGCCATCCCGGCCACAGGCACGCCGCGCAGCGCCTTGATCGAGGTAACTTCGCCGTAGATTTCGCTGTTTGAGTGCACTTCTGGCAACACCTCGACGGGGACGCGCAACCACTTGAGCAGGTCGGGATCCCACTGTTCGGTGTGGAGGTTGAACATCAACGTGCGCGAGGCGTTGGAGATGTCGGTGGCATGCACGCGCCCGCTGGTCAGTTTCCACAACAGCCAAGTATCGACGGTGCCGAAGGCGAGTTCGCCGCGGTTGGCTCGTTGGCGCGCGCCCGGAATGTGGTCGAGCAGCCACGCGAGTTTGGTGCCTGAAAAATACGGATCGATGAGCAATCCGGTTTTTTTGCGAATGGCCGGTTCGAGCTCGCGGCGCTGCAGGCGTTGGCAATCCTTCGCGGTGCGGCGGTCTTGCCACACGATCGCGGGGTGGAGCGGTTCGCCGGTGCGGCGGTCCCACAGGAGCGTGGTCTCGCGCTGATTGGTAATGCCGATGGCGGCGATGTCTTTCGCCGTGCGCTTGGCGTCAACGGCAGCCTCGGTCGCGACCCGACGCGTGCTCTCCCAGAGATGGCGCGGGTTGTGTTCCACCCAGCCGGGCTGCGGGTAGGACTGGGGAAACTCGCGTTGGGCGCGGCCGAGCGTGCGACCGGCACGGTCAAAGACGATCGCGCGCGATGAAGTGGTGCCTTGATCGAGGGCGAGGATGCAGGGTCGACTCATCGGCGGGTAAACATGAACACCAGCGGTGGCGGGCGCAAGATTGCGGATGAGGGGACGGCCCCAGAATTTTTCTGCAGCAAGAGGCTCGATTGTCGACGAGAAGTGCCCCAATTTAGGTGGGCATTGATCATGGCTCATCCCCGCAGGAGAATTTTTTCCACGACCGTTTTAGCCGCCGGTTTTTTCATGGCGGGTTGCGCGACCGTCGACGGGCCGGGAGTCGCAACACCGCCGGTGCCGGAGATGCGAGTCGACGAACGCGGCCTGGTCGGCGGCACGGGATTCGCGTCAATCGACTTGGTGGTGGCGTGTAATCGGATCTGCCAAGGGTTTGGCACCGTGGGCGAGATCGTGATGGCGCGTGGGCCAGTGGCCATTGCGGTTGATCCCGTGGCGAACGATTCGCGCTTCGACCTGAACCGGGCGGCGTTCGACCGAGCGATTCTGGCGCAACTGGCATCTCGGGCCCCCAAGAACTGGCGGTTTCGCGAGGGCGGAGACGAGGTCGGGTCGGGTCGAGTTGATTTTTATTTGTCGGGCCGTCTGCAACGTTTGACTCCCCTCCAGGCTGGCGGACCGGAGGTTTTGCTCTACAGCGCCCAGTTGGTGGATGCGAGTAACAGCGAGCTCCTGTGGGAGGGGGCGACTGAGGTGAAATACACTCTGGCGATGCCGTCGACCGGAACGTGATCCCCGCCACTGCCGAAAATCTCGGCGAACATTGATGCCATTTCGCAGTCCCATGCGTGAACTGACCATGAAAAGATTGTCCTACATCTCGTTAGCGGTGCTGACCGGCGGACTCGCCGTGCTGGCGGGCTGCGCGACGGCTCCCGTCGTCGATCTGGCGCAGGAATCAACGAAATACACGATTGAGAGCACAGAGAAATTCGTAGCGCGCGACCGGATAGTCCAGGCGACGGTTACCTGCACGGGGCTCCGCGAGCGGATCCGGCCCGACGGCCGATTTGAGGTTGTCGCCAACCTGAAGAATCGCGACGAGCAGCCGCAGCGGATTCAGATCAGCTGTGTTTTCAAGGATCCTCAGGGGATTCCCACGGGTGATACGGTGCCGACGCAAACGGTGAAACTTGATGGCAATGCGACCGAGACGGTGCGTTTTACGTCGACCACTCCGCAGGCACGCCTTTACACGATCAGTGTGCGTCAGGCGCGTTGACGGCCGGGTTATTTCGACGGCGTGACTTCAGGCGCTGGGGATTTCTGTCCTTAGAGGGTGATGTTGGCGGCAGCTTCGTCCAGCTCCTGGTTCGCTTTTTCGAGCGCGGCGCGACTGGCCGCATCGCCGGTGACTCCGGGTTGCCCGCTGGAGAAATCGATCGTCTGACCATCCTCGATCGCCACCGGCTCAGGCGGCGGAGATTTCTTGAAGACGACCGAGCCTAGCGCCACCCCCACAGCAATCGCGAGAACAAGGCCTAGCCAATGGCGACGCGACCGACTCATCGGATCAGGCCTTTGGCTTCCCCTTGGAACTCAGGCGCAGCGCGATACTGAGCAGGAAACCCATGACTAAGCCGATGCCGCCACAAAGGACGATGAGCAGCGCTTGGGAAATCTTAAATGACCATACCAGGAAGCCGACGGACAGCACGGTCGTGTTCTGCAGGGCAAAGATACCAAGGACCAGCAAAAGGATTAGAGGGGGGATGAGGCGCCAAGACATGATTGATTAATGAAGACTTTCCCGGCTCGTCGCGAGGAAGATGTGACCGTGGATCCGGTCGACGAGATGGGTGTGTTCGGCGAGGAGTTCGACTTGGTCCTCCTCGAGTTTGATGCCAATGAAACAAATTTCGGAATTGCCCGAGTGTTCAACGATGACCTCGTGCACCGCCTTGGTCGAAACCATGACCTCGGCGATTGCCTCGATGCGCGCCTCAGCGGGCAAACTTGGCGACGGCCTCAGCGGTCTCCTCTCGATGATCTTCGTCGGAAATCACGCACTTGATGAGGATGGGGTGGCCGCGCCACTTGGTCGAGCTGCGTCGTAAGTGCGCGAGGGTTGAGCATGAAGCTGCCGTTGGCCTTGGCTCAGCCCCACCCGTCGATGCTCGGCTTGAGTTGCGCGTGGGGCAGCTCCGCCTCGGCATAGACAGGAGGTTGCGCTTGAGCCGAAGGATGCGCCGGATCGCCGAGGTGAACTCGGCCTTCTTGAGCACGTCTTCACTCCAACCAATCATGACAGTATTGGGCTCGAGCACGCCCACGCCGGCCGTGATGCCGGTGACGGCGGAAAAGAAGATGGCGAAGACCGTCCAGAAATTTTGCCCATCCCGATAGTCAGTGTGCCAGTTCGCGGCGATTTCTTCCATGGGAGCGTAGCCGGCGAAGAACGAGATGATCGCAAGCCCTTGTGTCACCAAGATCACCTACTCTGTCTTGATCGCGACGGCAGCGCCGATCTAAGTGATGATGAAAATACAGGCGAGGATGCTGCCGGAGATCAGCAGGTCGGGCAGGGGCGGAAAGATGAAAGTCCGCGACTCGGTGAAGCCGACGATATAAAATGCCACCGAGACGGCTTGCGCGTGGAAAAGCGGGAGACCGACGGCTCCGCCAGCCGCGAGCCCGAGCGCGTGGGAGATGAGAAAATACGCGCCCCGTTGCCCGACACGAAGCCTGGTCGAAATCGAGGACAGGGACAGCGCCGTGACTATCGTGATCACGTTGGCGACCACGAGGATTTGCAGACTGCCGAGGAGACCCGCGTTGGTCTCACCCGCTCGGTGCGCATGAACATGATGACGCCCAAGATTGTCAGCAGGTTGGGCGTAAAGACTCCTCCAAAAGTGCCGAACTTCACCGGTTCTGCCGCGGGTTGCGTGGTTTTTGTAGGGAGAGAGAGGGCGCGGGGCGGCTGGCGGCGATTGAACGGGGCCCGCGAGCGTCGGAAAATTACGTCGTGGGTGGCGGGGCATTCGCCGGCGCCATTACGAGCGAGCCCGATTTCACATGCAGATCGCGCTGCGGGAACGGAATCACGATGCCCGCTGCCGCAAGGCCATGGTCGATCGCGAAATTCAACTCGCTGCGAAACCGCCTTGGGGAGCGCACCATGTCGCGAGTCCACACACCGAGTTCAAAGTTGAGCGAACTGTCACCGAAACTTTCAAAATAGACCGACGGAGGCGGGTCGGGCAGCACCATCGAATTGTTCGCGGCGACCGCGAGAAGGACCTCCTTGACCTTCGCGGTGTCGGATCCGTAGGCGACGCCGATCGGCAGGCGGAACTGCACCTTCGGATCGCCGTGGCTCCAGTTGATCACGGTTTCCGAGATGAACTGAGAATTGGGCACGATGATCGAGATGTTGTCGTTGGTGACGACGGTCGTGCTGCGCAGGCTGATCTTCGACACCTGTCCGGCGATGCCGCCAACCTCGACCCGATCGCCGATGGCGATGGGGCGCTCGGCGAGAATGATGATGCCGCTCATGAAGTTGCTGAAGATATTCTGCAGGCCGAAGCCGAGACCGACGCCGATCGCGCCCGCGAGCACGGCCAGCGAGCTGAGATCGAGCCCCACGGTTTGCAGGGCGATATAAAAGCCCAGCACGAGAAAGAGGTAGCCGAGGATTCGTTCGATGCCGTAGCGCAACGCCTCATCGAGCTGGCTGCGGGCGAGCATGCGCTTGACGATGGTGCGCCGAAAAATCCGTTCGCCCAGCACGACGAACATCAGCAGCAGAATCGTGCCCGCGATGCCGAACAAAGTGACTTCACCTTTGCCAATTTGAAACAGCGGATAGTGCAACCATTGATCGGCTGTGTGTAGAAATTCGTTCATGGGTGGGGGCGTCGTGAGTTTATGCGAAGCAGTGGGGTAATGTCACGATTGGGTTTTTAGCCGATTAGGGGTGAAGTCAGCCGAGAGCGAGGGATCACGCCCAGTGCGATCGCCGCGGCGACCCAGAGACGTCGACGCCCGTCGGCTTCCTTGAGCACCTTGGCTCCGATAAACGTGCCGATGACGATGCTGATCTCGCGCGCGGGTGCGACGTAGCTAACCGGCGTGAAGGAGAGCGCGGTGAGCACGAGCACGTAGGCGAGGGGCGAGAGCAGCGCGACTCCGAAGGCGTAGCGCCGCTGGTCCCGCCAGCAGGCCTTCACTTCGCCCCAGCGGCGGAGGCCAAACGGGGTGAGCAGCACGAGCTGGGTGTAGGCGGTGCCCGCGTCGTAGAGAATCGGCGCGATCACCAGCCCGGCGACCCCGTGGCGGTCTCACAGGGTATACGCGGCGATGAACACTCCCGACATCAACCCGCAGCCGATGGCTTGGGGTCGATGGCTTTGGTCCGGCCGCAACAGTTTCTCACCACCGGTCAGAAAGAAGATGCTGGCGACGATCACGGCGCCACCAGCCATGGCCAGAGCCGAAGGGCGCTCGCCGAGGATGAGGATGGCGGCGAGGACGAGGAGGATCGCGAACGGGGTCATTTGATTGGTTTACAGCAGCGGTCTCGTCGGGGAGCTTCAAACGGAAACGGTCCGATGGGCCGTTAATCTTTCCGATGACTTCTCGTTCCACCTTTACCGAAATCCGCCGCACCCTCGCGCTCGCCTTCCCGATTGTCATCGGCCAGGTCGGCCAGATGCTCATGGGCATCGCCGACAGCGTGATGATCGGCCGAGTGGGCACGGTGCCGTTGGCGGCCTCGGCCTTCGGGCACAGCCTGTTTACGGTTTCGTTTATTCTGGGCGTCGGCTTGTTGATCTCGGTCTCCGTGTTGGGCGCCCGCGCCCACGGGGCGGGGCAATCCTCGGCCTGCGCGGAGTATCTGAGGCATGGGATGATCATGGCGTGGGTGATGGGACTACTCGGAGCTCTGCTGATTTTCGCGATGAGTCTGAAATTGGAAATCTTCGGACAACCCGCCGAAGTGAATGCGGCGGGGGAAACCTATATCCGCATCATCGCGCTCTCGCTGGTGCCCACGTTGCTATTTCAAGTGCTGCGACAATTCAGCGAAGCGGTGGGTTTTCCGTGGGGTGCGATGGGGATATTGCTCGCGAGCGTCGTGCTCAATGTCGTGCTCAACTGGATTCTGATTTATGGGAATCTCGGGGCCCCAGCGATGGGCCTTGATGGTGCGGGCTGGGCCACGCTGATCTCGAGGGTCGTCTCCGTCGTGGGATTGTGGATGTGGCTGAAGCATCGCAACAGTGTCTCCCGGGAATGGCCGGGGCGCGGCGATAACACGGTGTGGTGGGCTCCGGTGGTTTGGTCGCGCCTTCGCGAGATGCTGCAGATTGGCGTGCCGACCGCGGGTCAATTGATGTTTGAGGCTGGGGCCTTCGTTGCGGCCGCGATGATGATGGGTTGGATCGGCACCGTGCCGCTGGCAGCGCATCAAATCGCGCTGAGCTGCGCTTCCGTGACGTTTATGGTTCCGCTCGGAATTTCGATGGCAACCTCCGTGCGGATTGGTCGTGCCGTCGGGGAAGGTCGCTCCGAGGCGCTGCGCCGAATCGGCTTTGGATCCATTTTCATCGGCATCGTCTTTGCGGTCGTGTTCACGTTGATCTTTGCCTTCGGGGGCGACTTGATTGTGAGTGGCTTCACGCACGATAGCGAGGTCGCGATCCTCGCGGCGCAACTCCTCATCATCGCCGCCGTGTTTCAAATCTTCGACGGCGGACAGGTCTTGGCCTCCGGCGCGTTGCGCGGTTTAGCAGATGTCAAAGTTCCCTCCGTGATGACGTTCGTCGCGTATTGGTTGATGGCCCTGCCCACGGGCTATTTTCTGGGCGTGCGCCGCGATGATCCCCACGGCGTTTGGATCGGCCTCGCGGTGGGCCTCGCCGCCGCCTACATGTTCCTCACTTGGCGCTTCTACCGCAAGACCACGCCCGAAAATATATCACGAATAGCGTGAGCTCGATGAGCTGGCGCTAGTGACGCCTTGTGACATCGATCACCAAATCTGCGTGAGTGCGTATTAGCCGACAGGGGATCGTGTTGTTATTGAGATATCCTTGGCCGACTCTCCTTGCTTCGGTGGACGAGATTTTTCGTCTAGCCCGACGGGACCCAAGTTTAGGATCTACTCCATCTATCAACCCGATGGAGCGAGAGCTTTTAGAATCTTTCTCGCGAGTGATTCGCTGATTTCCCGATGTCTTGGCACTGGCTCGGCACGGCCAGTCTTCGGTTGATGATAAATGTTATGTTTAGCTCCATGACGGAGCAGCGTGCATCCACCGGTTAGTAATTCAGCGACTAAGTCGCGACGCTTCGTGCTAGCTCAAGCTCAGATACTCGTTTGATGCCGGGAATATCTTCTGAAGAGAAAGTTTTGTGCAGATCGCGCAGATGATCTTTGAGATCCGGCAAAGTCTCGCCTTGGGTCCAGTGATCGGGATCGGAGTTCAAGTAGCCCAAGAATTTGCCGTCTGCTTCCTTCCAGTAAGTAAACGTGGGTTTCAAGGTGGGCCGAACATACTCGTTTCTAGGGTGATTGCGAGGCCCTGTTCTTGCCCGCGCTGGGCTTGTTCCGCCGGTGGGTGAAGACGCGCCGCGGGCGAGCTGGAGGGCTTACATGAACGGGGCCGTGACCCTTATTCGACCAATCTTTCCTTAACGGCCTCGAGCGTCAGACCCTCGATGCGCACGCGTCTTTCTCTCGAGGTGTCGCCAGTGGCGATTGTGACGGCGCGCTGGGGTAGGCGGAGTTGTTGGGCAAGAAAAGCGCAAAGCTCGGCGTTGGCTTTGCCTTCGACGGGTGGTGCGTGAAGTTTGATCTTCAGGGCAACGCCGAGCCAGCCGACGATCTCGCTCCGCTGGGCGTTGGGCACGGCCTTAACCTCGAGGATGCAGGTCGGCCCGGGCATGGTTAGCGGAGCGCTTCGTCGAGGGCGGTGATGATATCTTGAGTGGGTTCGCAGCCGACGGAGAAGCGCAGGAGGTCGGGATTGATCCCGCTGGCCCTCAATTCGGCGCGGCCGGCCTCGGTTGAGACGAGGTGGTAATGGGCGAGATACATGAAGGGGCAGATGAGCGTGGTCTTCATGCCAAAGCTGGGTCCTTTGGGGAGGCGCAGACGATCGTAGAACTCCTCCAGCGGTCGGTGTAGGGTGAAGGAAATCATGCAGCCCACGGCGTCGGGCGCGCGCGCAATTTTTTCGTAATGAACGCGCGATTTCGGATGGAGCGTCCAGTAGACTTCGTCGACCGCAGGGTGGGCCTCGAGCCAGGCGGCGATCAAGGGCACACTGGAATGGATCTGGGCGAGCACGTCGCGGGTATCGCCGATCTGGTGAGCGAGGCGGGCGAGATCGCGTGAGTAAATCGGTTCGAGTCGGGCTTTAATCTCCCGTCGCAACGTTGCGGCGTCAGGCGTGGCGGGATTGACGACGACTAGGCCGGCGAGGAGGTCGCCTTCGCTGGCAGTGTATTTAGTCAGGCTCACCGCGACGACATCGGCGTAGGGAAGGACATCGACATCGAAGGGCGAGGAGACGGACGAGTCGGCGATGATCGTGGCGCCGGAGGAACGGGCGAGGTCGGCGATTGTCTCGAGGTCGGCCGTTTGAATCAACGGATTAGTCGGCGCTTCAATGACGAGACCCGCGATGCGGTTGCCGTGGGTAGCGAAGAGTGTTTCGAGAGCGGAGTGGTCGAAGACATCGGGGAGATAAATGTAGTCCTCGGGCGTGGCCGTGAATCGTTTGAGTAGTGCGATCGTATCGAGGTAGAGCCAGCCGAGCTGCACCCAGATGGTGCGGCCGCGCGCGGCCTGTCGGTCGGACACCACGCGAAAAGCCACGGACACCGCGTTCATGCCGCCGGTGGCGAGGAGAAGGTCCTCGGGCACGGTGTCGCCGAACAGGGGCTGCAGGTGGCGGCGCACTTCCGTGAGTGCGTCACCGACGTAGAGTGCCTCGGGTGCGACGGCGGGAATCAGCCCGAGTTGAGCGAGGCGATCTTCCGCAGCGCGCGAGGCGAGGAATCCACCGACGTTTTGAAGGTGCAACTTGGCGCGGGCGTGGATCGCAGGATCGTCCGCGTGGGCGAGGCCGTGGATGCCGTCGGCGGCAAACGGTGTTGAGTCGGTGCCTTTGGCGCGCAACACTGCGGCGAGTTCCTCAGCCATGCGGGCGGAGGAGGTGAGCCAGAGGATTTGGCCGACCATTTGACTGGCGGATTGGTAGTGGGCGGAGAGCTGGCCGACGAAGGGGTGCAGGACAAATCGCGGGTAGCCCGAGCCCATGTGGCGGGTGATCTCCGGATCCTTTTCCTCGTATCCGCGCACGCTCCGCATCGTCGGCAGGCTGCACGAGACGGCGTGGGGAAGATTCGGAATCGGTTGACCGAGTGGAATGGGAACGAAGGCAGACATCGGCGGAGGAGGGGAAGTGTCCCACGGGGCTCCCTCGAGGCAATCACGCGTTTCATCATCCTCTGTCATCTCGGTGAGTCCGCTCGGGCGAGCCGCGATCCGGGAAAGGGTGGCACGGGTCATCCTTTGCGCGGGATCGTTTGGGCGGGCGTCCGGAGGGGACCCGCCGGTTCTTTGCCAGTCGAGGTTTGTGCCTGTGGCAAGTTAGGGGGCCGCCGGTCGGCGGTCTTGGCCGTCGATGCGTGATGTTTTCCTAACCCAAGCTTTCGTTGTCGTGCTCCTTGGGTCGGCGGCGGCGAAACGAGCCCGCGCTGTAAGGCTCCGGTTCGTTCCTCCCAAGTAGACTACCAACTCCGCCTTAACACGGAGCTAAAAACATGAAAACAGTGCACAAACTAGTCGTTATCGTCGGTCTGCTCTTGGCGCCCATCGCCTTCGCGATGAGTCCTGACGAGCAGGCCTATATCCAAGCCGACCACGGCCGCACCGATCTGCCGATTCCACGCTGGGTGGTTTCTCCGGTTCTGGCCTTGGTTTACGCGGGACCCGTCGTGGAGGTGGGGATGATCATCGATGTGAACGGACAACCGACGGACATTCACGTGATGAATGTGAAGGCTGCCGCGCTCATCGAAAATGTGACGAAAGCGCTCGCGCAATGGCGGTTTTTTCCGGCGTTGCGTGAAGGTCAACCTACGGCAGTGAAAGTGGTGGTGCCCTTCAAAATTGTGAGGGGTCACTTCGACGATCGCTATGCCGCCAACTAGGACCAGAAAAAAATCAAGGCCGCCCTTCCGAGGAAGGGCGGCCTTGTCATGGAGGGCGGCGCACTCGGGGAGAACCGCGCAGTCAAACTGATGGCGATCAGCCTCAACCACACGGTAGCGATCTGTGCGATCCAAGCGGCGGTGCTCGCCGCTGGGCAGTGATCCGCACGAATTCTTGAAGAATTTTATTCGCTTCGCTGCCGCCGGTTCGGAAACTGACGGGGCATGAAATTGCTTTCGTGGAATGTTAACGGGGTGCGCGCCGCCCTCGGTAAAGGCCTGCTCGACTGGATGCTGGCCTCCGAGGCCGACGTGATCTTTTTGCAAGAGGTGAAGGCCCTGCCCGGCGACGTCCAACACATCATCTGGCCCGAGGGCTACGCGGTGCATTGGAACGCTGCACAGAAGAAGGGCTACAGCGGCACCGCATTATTTACCCGCCGCCCGCCGATCGCGGTCACGAATGGTATCGGCTCGCGCGAGCACGACGAGGAAGGCCGGGCGATCACGGCGGAATTTACGGACTACTACATCATCGGCGTGTATGTGCCCAATGCCCAGCCGGGTTTGTTGCGGATTCGCTTCCGGCAGGATTGGGACCGGGCGCTACTCGCCTACGCGTGCCAGCTGGAGAAGAAAAAGCCGGTGATTTTTTGCGGTGACTTGAATGTCGCGCACGAGGGGATCGACCTCGCGCGACCGAAGGAGAATGTCGGCAACCCCGGGTTTTCCGACGAAGAGCGCACCGGGTTTCGCAATTTTCTCGGCGCGGGATTCATCGACACGTTTCGCCATTTTGAAAAAGGGGCCAACCACTACAGTTGGTGGACCTACCGGGCCGGGGTCCGAGCGAAGAACGTGGGCTGGCGTATCGATTACTGCATGGCCTCGGCGGCGCTGCAGCCGCGCCTGAAGCGCGCTTGGATCGAGGCGAAGGTGATGGGTAGCGATCACTGCCCGGTGGGATTGGAACTCAAGTAATGGCATCGAGCATTTTGCCCAAACCCCCGGCGGCGACCTCGGAGTGGGTCCGGCGGGGACGCTCGAAAATTCACGGCGGTGGACTCTACGCTCAGAAAGCCATCGTGGCCGGCACGAAGGTGATCGAATACGTCGGCGAACGCATCACCAAGGTCGAGGCGCAGCGTCGCGAGAATCGCCGCCTGACGCAGCGGGATTCTGGTCGCGCCGGGTGCGTTTATGTCTTTGAGATTAACCAGCGCTACGACGTCGACGGCGACGTGTCGTGGAACCCAGCGCGGTTGATCAACCATTCCTGCGACGGAAATTGCGAGCCGCAGAACATCCGGGGCCACATTTGGATCGTCGCCCTGCGCGACATCGCGGCGGGCGAGGAGATCACCTACGACTACGGCTTCGACTTTGCGGACTGGCAGAATCACCCCTGCCGTTGTGGTTCGAGAAAGTGTGCGGGGTATATTGTGATTCGGGGCCAGCGCTGGCGATTGCGAAAGGCCTTGCGAGCTTTGCGCACCAAGTAATGGGGAGGGCGGACGTCCGCGGGGGATTTTTTCCCATCGCTACCGGTCAGGCGCCGTTTCAGGGTGAGTGCGGCCAATCCTGCCTTTCCCATGAGTGAACTCAAAGAACTCTTATTGCGCGAACCCCGCTTAACCCTGGCGGTGGCCGAAAGCCTGACCTGCGGCAACGTCCAGGCCCACATCGGCCGCGTGTCGGGCGCGTCGAATTTTTTCCTCGGGGGCATCACCGCCTACACGCTCGATCAGAAAGTGCGGCATCTCGCGGTCGATCGCGACGCGGCGGCGGCAGAGAACTGCGTGTCTGTCGATGTGGCGGAACAGATGGCGCGAGGCGTGGCGGAGTTATTTGGATCGGATCTCGGTCTGGCAACCACGGGCTATGCGGAGCCGTCGCCGGATCACGGGGTGACCACGCCCTTCGGATGGTGGGCGCTCGCCCGTCGCGAAGGCGCGAAGTGGAAAGTTCAGAGCGCGCGGGTCGATTGTCCCGGGGCTTCTCGGGTGCAAGTGCAGGCGCAAGTGACCGTGGCGGCCATCACCGCTTTGCTCACCCACCTGCGCACGGCCCGTTGACGGGTCAGGTCAGCTCGTTCTGAAACAGCTCGACGCTCTCCCCGTTGGGCCCTTCGCAAAACGCGATCCGCACGGGCACGCCGCCCGGGCCGTTGGTCGTGGCGATGGTGAGCGACTTGGGCTCGAGCGTGATCTTGACGCCGAGCGCACGGAGGTGCGCGACGACTTCGTCGAGCCGGGTCGTGCGCAGGGCGATATGATAAATCGGACCGATCGGGGCGGGCGTCCACTCAAGGTCTTCAAAAACCTCGAGGTAATTGCCATCGCCGACGTCGAGCATCACGGCCCGTTGTGGTGCCTCGGCCCAAGTGATCTTTTCGGTGCAGCCCAAGCCTTCGCGGTAGAAACCCATTGTCGCGTCCCAATTGCGCGTCTTCACGCAAACATGGTGAAACCCGCCGCTGCCCAGAACTGGATTGGTTGCCATCAGCTTAAAGTCAGTTCGTGAGCTGGCGCACGAGTTTGACGAGCGGCTCGACCTCCGGAACGGACTGCACCCAGTCGCTGTAGAGGATTTCGGGCATCGTGTAATTCGTGTGGTAGAGCAAGCGGTTGGCTTCGTCGTTGCGGCTGAGGTAGCCCGCTTTGAGACTCGCACCTGCGTAAAGTCCGCGGCTCTTCGTGTAGACGAGGATCGGGGTGGTAAGGATCTCTTCGTTGGAGTGCTCGTTGGCGGCCACTCGGGGTCCCACGACGGCCTTGGCATCGACGCCCACGTGGAATTTCTGGTTAAACATCAAGCGGGGCGTGCGGTCGTCGGTCAGGATGTAAATCGTTTCCTGCGTGCTCGCGCCAATCTGCAAACCGAAGCTGCCTTCGCCGGCGGAAAGGACTGCGGGGAGACTCCAAGAATTATCCGGACGCCGCACCATGATGACGCCGTAGCCGTCTTTCACCCCGATGAAGAAGCCCGCGCGGAACTGATTCACGAGAATGATCCCGCGGGCGCGACGGAGCACCTCGGCGGGGATCCGGAGGTCAGGGTCGCCCATGAATTGTTGGAGGAGGGCCTCGCATGTCTCCACGCGTTCGACGTATTCGCTACGCGAGATAGCCGATGCGGTGAAGGGCGCGGCGAGCAGCGCGGCGAGCAGGGAGAAGGACAGAAACTTTTTCATGAACATGCGACGGTTGAAATTTGCTCCCTACCTAAGCAGGGCCGTGCGGTCTTGGAAAGCGCGGATTCTCGGGGGTTCCGTCTCATTCGAGACCCCGATCGGCCAAATCGTCCTCATCCCAGCCGAAATAATGGCCCAGTTCGTGGAGGTAAGTGACCCTGACCTCGTCGTGAAACACCGCGAGATCGCCGTCCGCAAGATCCCAAAGATTTTCGAGATAAAGGAGGATTTGCGGTGGGGCCGGGTCGGGGTGGCTGAACTCGGAGCCGTGTGAATTGCCGGTGAATAGGCCGAGAATGTCGGGCTCAAACCCCTCGGCGAGGAGACTTGGATGCGGGCGGTCTTGGTAGTGCACCGGCACGCGGACCGCCAAGGCCTTGATTTCCACCGGCAGTTGCTGGTGGATGCTGGCCACAACTGACGTGGCCTGACGCGTGAGCTCCGCAGTGGTCATGCCCTCTCATGTAACCGGGTGGGCGGGGCGGCGTCTAGTGTGATGTCAGTTCTTTCTCTTCATGAATACACTCCACTCCAAAATTCACCGCGGGGGACTCTTTCTCCTGCTGGCGTTCGGCTTTGCCGTCGCCCTGCCCGCCCTCTCCGCCGCTCCAGAAGGCAAGCCCGACCGGGCTGGCCGAGTGGGGGAACCGCTCAAGGAAATGCTCGCTGCGCTCGAGCTCACGGCCAATCAGAAGGCCCAAGTGCGCGAAATCATGGAGACGCAACGCGAGAAAATCCAAGCCCTGCGCGCCGATGACTCGCAAGAGCGCCGCGAGAAAATGAAGGCGATGCGCTCCTTGCAAGAAGAAGGTCGCCTCGCCATCCGCGCCGTGCTCACGCCGGAGCAGGCTAAGAAATTTGAGGCGATGCCGAAACCGGAGCGGGGCGACCGCCAACCAGGCGGCGGGAAGTAACGCCGAGACTTTTGAGGTTGCTGGCGAGGACTACGCCGTCGCGATCACGATCGCGGCGGCGTTTTCTTTTCGACGCGCCGCCGCGACTCGCCACGCTGCGGGTATGAGTTCACCACGGGTTATCGTTGTCGGCGGCGGCGCAGCGGGGTTCTTCGCCGCGATCACCTGCGCCGAGGCCAACCCGGCGGCGCGGGTGACTCTTTACGAAACAACCATGCATCCGCTGGCGAAGGTGCGCGTCTCCGGCGGGGGTCGCTGCAATGTCACCCACGCCTGTTTTGACCCTCGGGAGCTGGTGAAACGTTATCCACGGGGCGGCCGCGAGCTGCGCGGCGCGCTGCATCAATGGTCGCCGACGGAAACAATCGCCTGGTTTGCTGCGCGGGGCGTCGAGTTGAAGACCGAAGCCGACGGCCGGATGTTTCCGGTGACTGATGACTCCGCCACCATCGTCGACTGCCTCCAGCAGGCCGCCGCCGCCGCCGGCGTGGAGATCAAGCTCAGTCTCGGCGTGCGTCGCGTGGAAGCGATGACCGGCGAATCCTCGAGCGGTCCGGCCTTTTGGGTGACGTTGACAGATGACTCGGAGTTTCGGTGCGAGCATTTGCTGATCGCCACGGGCGGCAATCGCTCCTCGGCGGGCTTGACGATCGCCGAGGCGCTCGGGCATGCGATCGAACCGCCGGTGCCGTCGCTCTTCACGTTTCATATCGATGACAAGCGGCTGGAGAAACTCTCGGGGATCGCCATGACTGACGTGACGGTGAGCGTGCCGGGCACCAAGTTGAAGGAAAGCGGCCCGCTGCTGATTACGCATTGGGGTTTGAGCGGCCCAGCGATCCTGAAGCTCTCGGCGTGGGGCGCGCGCGAACTCGCAGCATGCCACTATGAGTTTCCGCTCCTGATTAATTTTGTGCCGCCGCATTCGCGCGCGTCGCTCATGGAGCAGTTGAGTGAAACTCGGGCGCAGCATCAGCGAAAGCAGCTGGCGACTTGGAATCCGCTCGGGCTACCGGCCCGGTTTTGGGAGCGCATCCTCACGACGACCGGCATCGAACCCACGATGCAGTGGGCCGGGGTTTCCAATGCGGTCTTGGGGTCGCTCGCGCAGGCCCTCACGGCGGCGGAATTTTCCGTGGTGGGCAAGAGCATGAACAAGGAAGAGTTTGTGACCTGCGGCGGGGTGCGGTTGCGCGAGATCGATTTCAAGACGATGCAGAGCAAGCTCTGCCCGGGACTCTTTTTTGCCGGCGAAGTGCTCGATATCGACGGCATCACCGGCGGGTTTAACTTTCAAGCAGCGTGGACCACCGCGCACCTCGCCGGGTTGGCGATGGCGCGGTAACCGCCGGGATCTGGCCCCTCGACGATGACCTCCTACTGGCAACTCCTGCTGCTGATTCTCCCGGTGTTCGGGGTGATGGCGGTGGGCGTGGGGATGCGCCGGGGCGGTTGGCTGACGACCGAGGCGGACGAGAGTTTGCTGCGGCTCGTCGTCAACGTGTTCTACCCATGTATTATTTTTGAAAACGTCTACGCCAATCCGGCGTTGCGCGAGCCGGCCAACCTCGGGTGGGCGCCCTTGGTCGGCTTCGGCACGATGGCGGCGGGGATGGGGCTGTGTTTCTTCGCGGGCCGGCTCCTCGGTTTCACGACTGGCACGGGCCTGCGGACTTTCGCGTTCTCGGTAGGAATCTACAACTACTCCTACATCACCGTGCCCATCGTCGAGCAGCTGTTTGGACGCGAAGCGCTGGGAGTCTTATTTGTGCACAACGTCGGCAGCGAAGTCGCAATTTGGGTGGTGGGAATTTTGATCCTGTCGGGGCAATCATTGCGGACGGGCTGGAAGAAGTTGTTCAACGCGCCCGTGGTGGCGCTCGTCGTGTCGGTCGGGGTGAACCTCTGTGGGCTGAGCGCAGCGATTCCCAGCGTGGTCATTACGATGGTCCATGCGCTGGCGGCGTGCGCGATTCCGCTCGGCCTGATTCTCAGCGGGGCGACGATGGCGGAGCATTTGTTTTGCAAGCCCGCTGAGCTCTTCAGCCTGCGCACCACGCTCGGCGCCATCGGGCTGCGTCTGGGAGTGCTCACCGTGCTCATGTTGCTCTTGGCGAAGTTCGGTCCGTTCTCCGATGACTTGCGTCATGTGATCTTGGTGCAGGCGGTCATGCCCGCGGGTTTTCTGCCGCTCGTGTTGGTGAAACGCTACGGCGGACACCCCCTCGTGGCGGTGCAGATCGTGCTCGCCACAGTGCTGGCTGGGGTCGTGTTGATTCCGCTTTGGCTTCGCTTTGCGCTGGCGTGGGTGCGTTAGTGGGGCCGGGAATCGGGGCTCCCTCTCGGATTGACCGAGGCACCGGTCGTCGTCTCGATGTCGGGCGATGGATTGGATCACTGAACCTCATGCTTGGGTCAGTCTGATCACGTTGACGGGCCTCGAGATCGTGCTCGAGATTGATAACATCATCTTCATCTCGATTCTCTCAGGAAAACTTCCCGTCTCGCAGCAATCCAAGGCGCGCAAGGTCGGTCTGATGCTCGCCCTCGTCACTCGGTTGTTGCTCCTCGCGAGTATCGCCTGGATGGCCAAGCTCACCACGCCACTGTTCAGCCTGATCGGTCACGGGGTGTCGGGTCGCGACTTAATTCTGATCATCGGTGGTCTCTTCCTACTCGTGAAAAGCACGATGGAGATTCACGATAAATTGGAAGGCGAGGATGGGACTACCGGCCTTAAGCGAGCGATCGCGAAATTCGAATTCGGGCAGGTGCTTGTGCAGATCATGCTCCTTGATGTCGTTTTCTCGCTCGATTCGGTGATCACGGCAGTGGGCATGGCCCAACATCTGGCGATTATGGTGATCGCGGTGATTCTTGCGATGGGCGTGATGCTCCTCTCGGCGGATGCGATTAGCGATTTTGTGAACAAGCATCCGACGCTCAAAATTCTGGCGCTCTCTTTTCTCCTCCTGATCGGAGTGACGTTGATCGCCGAAGGCACGGGCCTGCACATCCCGAAAGGCTACATTTATTTCGCCATGGCATTCTCATTTGGAGTTATGGGTATTTACGTGACTCAACCGACCACTACTGGTTGTGGTGACCGAGAGAATTGTAGGTGGTTGGAGGGACTTGCATCGCCTGCTGGGCCAGGCGGTAGAACAGCTTGCCCCGTGAAGC
>Ga0105053_10000037_pt1 | contig 126773 bp, 117 predicted proteins | sample BON01_FD_78093 | JGI IMG/M metagenome (GOLD analysis project Ga0105053, IMG submission 78093) | Freshwater microbial communities from Lake Bonney liftoff mats and glacier meltwater in Antarctica - BON-01 | ecosystem: Environmental > Aquatic > Freshwater > Ice > Glacier meltwater | place: Lake...
TATTAAAAAGCTTGAGCAAGATTGGGGATCTCACTTTAGAAATAATGGTAGAGGTCTATTTATGGCTCCTTGGGATGCAGGAAATTTCTCTATTGTTGGTCCACGGTTTTTAGAGATACTGAACGCTCCTCAGACCAGATCTATATTGGAAAGTGGCTATTCCGAAGGTGGAGTGGTCAAACAATACCAAGAACAAATCTTGATGGGCGAGAAACTTGTGGAGATGATCCGTAAGTCTAAGACCGATTTTGACCAGCAAACTAAGCTTGATTTTAGCGGTATCTTATTCTCCTTTGGAGATGCCGATATCATTAGCCTTCTGATCAATGGAGAGGTCCCTACCGGTTTTAACTTAAATTATGCTGCCTCTGACATTTTTCGTGGTTATACTTCCAAGCAAAAAAACTACTTGGTCATAGAATATCCGGCCAATAGTTACGCTTGGGCATCAGCTTATTTCTCTATAGATGCTTTATATGGACGGGTAAATGAAATGAACTTTTCTACCTATTCCAAAGTGACAATTGAAATGAGAGGCGAGACCGGTGGTGAGACATTCGAGATAGGAATGAAAGATATCAATGATCCAGCAGATGGAACTGAATCTAAGATTAAAATCAAACTGACTGACGAATGGAAAGTCTACGAGTTTGAAACCAATCAATTTCTGACTGCAGATATGAATAGGATAATGGTTCCTCTTTCATTCGTCTTTGAGGGACCTATCGGTAAAAAAATAAATATACGATCTGTACAGTTTAAGAATGAATAATTAAAGTATATCCGCTGGAATTTACAAAAAGTGGCAAAGCACTGTAACACCTGTTAGTCATTTTTGAGTACCTCTATTTTCAATACCCTACAACCTAAGGATACCAGAGAATGAGATACCAAATTCCCTCTTCGTTTATAGTACAGATCGGTAATCTATTCGCTATCATTGACGAGTGTTATGCTCAAAAGCCTGACCAAAAATATTTTATTATATATATAACTACCTTACTTCTCTACTGAAATATGCTAAAGTACACTTCATTCTTTTTATTAGTTTTTGTTTTTCTTACTAAAAACACAACTGCACAATCTACTTTAGATTCTATTCAATTGAAAAAAGAATTCGTTAGTCTAAGTGAGGCTTTGAAAAACCCTGAAAATGTTTACCGGTTGAACTTGAGTAACCAAAACTTAGAATTCTCGGATACCATTTGGTCAAAATTTACCAATCTCAAATACTTAAGTTTAAAAAATGACCACCTCAAAAATATTCCTGCAGGAATCGGGAACTTAAAAAATCTTGAAGTTTTAGATTTAAGTGGAAATGACTTCAAAGTATTGCCATCCACCTTTACCAACTTAACTTCTTTGAAAGAGCTATTTTTAAATGATGACAAAAACTTACAGTTAGAAAAAAACATCTCTCTGCTGAGCACACTGCCAAGTCTAAAATCACTCCACGTTGAAAACGACGGATTAAAATCGCTCCCAAAGGACATCTATAAACTCAGTCATTTAGAGTCACTATACCTAAATAACAATCAGTTTAAGCAATTACCAATAGAGTTAGAAGGATTAAAAAACTTAAAGTACCTAGATTTTCATGACAATAGACTCAACTTAACTCCTCAATATATGCGAAACCATACTTTTGGATTTAAAATCAGATTTTAAAAAAAAACCAAAAGTCACAGAATATATACTGATGCTCTAAGACGCAGATTTATCGTTGCACTTTGAAGATATCTTAGTGCTATTATCTGAATACGGTATAAAAATATTAGTCACCTATCCTATACTACTTTCTGAATGATCGTGCTTTTTGTGATAAGTCTATCATTTAAGGTAGACTGCTGACAAACACAGGAAATTATAGCAGATACAACGGTTAAGCTATGCAGCTAATCGCCATATAACCCCTTAAAAAATCTTATTCATGTATATTGCCGGCCTATATAAATATGAAGATACAGGGAGAAAATAAAATGCTACATTATCTTAAAAATGTAATAGCAAATATGCCAACTGGCTGGCTAAGTACGACTACTCATCGACTGGACATTTACGATGAAAAATTAGCGAAAACACAATTTTTAGATCAGTTTGAAACGTTATTTGAAGACAATAACTTTTCATCGTCTGCACTTCACGAGTTACCCACTGCTTATGACTATATCAGACTAGGGCATCCATTGTCTTGCGTGCTGGAATGGTCTATTGCTCATCTTAATAATCTAAAACAAGAGAATGTAATCAGCTTTTCATCCAAGACCATGCCAATATTGGCCATTCTAAGAAAAAACTTAGCAGAAAATACTGCTAGTCAAATCGTATATACAGACGAACTACCTGCGTGCTTTGACGCAGAGACCATACGAAGTGTCTATGGATATAACTTTAGCGTACAAAAAATAGAGAATACCGATGCCATACCCGCGTTTAGTGGAAGTACCATCTTCATTTCATCCAGTGATGAAATAGATACTATTGATCTTCCTAGCGAGATAGACTTTTATATCAGCCTGCACTCCCACCTAGGAAGTGTGCTACTAGTGAATGGCACTGAAAACGAAAGCTACATATCAGATATACAGCACGTGAGAAGAAGAGAAACCATAGCTATGACACCAGCTAATTCTCTACTAGCCATACAATCACTAATAGAACAGCACGCTATAGATTCTATCAAAATCGATAGACAAGAGGATAAGGCAAGTACCCTAGCTTCTATCAGTACTATTACCAATGCACACTCTAAGGCACTGGTAGCTTCTAGTGGACTCTCTATGCAGTATGCTATTATGATGGGACTCATAGATTACTCTAATGAAAATCACGCAGGAAAAGCCATCAAATTTATAGTACCGACTAACTGCTATGGCGGTACTAATGACCAAGCAAGACGTGTAGCTGACTGCATAAGCCACGCTGAGATAGTAGATCTAGCCGTAGATGGAGAGAATGATATGGTGACGAGTATAGATGCCGTACTGGCTAAGATAGCTCACGAAGACGCTATCCCATACATCATAGCTGAGATACCTACTAACCCTAGAGTAGAAGTGCCTGATATGCAAAAACTCAAAGACGCTCTTGCCAAAGAACGCACTACTGCTTCAGGTGCCACTGCTATAGATCCAGTATTTATCTTAGATCAAACCTTCTGTCCTAACATCCACTTTTTAGGTGAGGGAGATATACTCGCCTCTGTGCGCACTATCTCCTATGCCAGTGGGTCCAAGTTTCCCAGTGGGGGACGATGTACGGCAGGATACGCTGTAGCCAATAAAAAAGCGGATGCCTTAATGGATAAAATAGAGCGACACCTCATACTATGTGATAATGAAGCTACCAATCTGCAGTATGAAATACTCGCAGAGCAATTGCCTTCTATGAATCAAAGAATAGCAGATGCGTATACTAACACGCGTGCGTTTGTAGATTTCATCCACGAGACGTTACCGTCAGCCAAAATTAATTTTGTATCAGAAGAGCTAGCTACAGAAGGATTTACTCCATCCGTGTTCTCACTAGATCTACCTACCAAAGGCGATAATGCCGAAGAAAAAGAAGCCTACAAACGTGAGCTAAATCATAAACTTATAGGTATGATGATCACCCAGATACCTGCTGAAAGCAAGTACTGTGTGAGCTATGGACAGCTAAAAGGGGTGTACTGGACCATCCCAGCTACCTCTACCCAGGGCACTACCAAAGAAGGCGATAAGGATTATATCGCACGTGTGTCGCTTTCAGGTAATATGGATTTAGAAAAACATAAGGAAGTGTTTAAAGAGTTTGTGGAGGAAATATAGAAAAAATTTAAAATAACGTAATGTTGGAAGTTAACAGAAAGAGTCATCCATAGTGTATAAAGTATCCTATGATATATACTACTATCTTTTCTTGATTTCGACAGACAGTTATTCCCAAAGCACCCATTGGCCAGGTATCCCACTATCAGATAAAAGTGGTATTGTATTACTAAATCAAACTACATTTATAGGTGTCATGAGTACTGCGGCGGTTTCTTATGGATTGGCTCAGTTTGTACTTAAGAACATTAAGTCTTTACATTTCTACAAGGCTAGAGTTGGCGTGGTTGCACCTGCGAAGGCACAGTCATTATGGAAAACTAGGGGATTGAAAAAAAAGACTCGCACCATGGTTTGGTTTAGGCTTAGAAATCAATAGTGGATATACAACGATGGCAATGGGTTTAACTTCACGTATCTTATCGCTTTGAAGTAATACGGAGACTAATACTATATGCCAGTGCAGCAATCATCAATAATACCAATAATCTAGCCATTGAAATTCCCGATATAGTCACTTATACCAAAATAGCTTTCAATTGCCGCATATAAATCGTTTTTCACTCGATTTCTATTCGTTAAAAAATACGTGTCCGCCTATGGAGGAATACCATAGCTTGTACCTCCGCTAAAGCTATGGCGACACGCAGAAGGCTATGCAATGATTTTTCGCCTTTACAAACCTTCGATAAACTCAATTTATTTATACAACACTTAAAAATTAAATTGGTATTACTTTGCCACCATTGCACACTAAAATGCCAAATAACAGATATCTCTATTCATTTAAATATGATTATCATCTTGCCGAATTATGTAGGTTAGAATCCAGGCAAATTTTCAATGCAGCAGTAAGGGATAAACTGCTGATATCCACTATAAAAGTAGACCCTTCTATTAGTGCATTTATTAAAACGAGACTACAGATTACTTCCACCGCAGTAACCTTTGCCCAACTGACAGCGGAAATCAAGAAAGAAGATCTCCGAATAAACGGATTTAATGTGGAGTACCTCGTCTGTGAGGGAGATACTACAGAACGTGCCGAAAGACGCAAAAAACTAAAAGACATCGGCTATTGTATAGAAGGATATCCTGATTTTAAAACTCCAGGTATAATTTACGCTATCTGTCAGTATGAGGGTGTCTGGTATTTTGGCAGTATCACCACGCACAATAATAACTGGTATAAGCACAAACAAAAACCTCATTCATTTAGTAATTCTATAGGTATGGATAGTGCCAAAACTCTGGTAAGTATAGCAGCCAAAGGAAATAAATCTAATACGCTACTAGATGCTTGCTGCGGAGTAGGTACCACACTCCTAGAAGCCTGTTGTGCTGGGTTTCACATAGAAGGATGTGACATTAGTCCCGGAGCTGCCAACTACTCTAAGCTCAATCTTGCACATTATAACTACGTATCTACGGTGTACTGCTCAGACATCAAGGACCTTGACAAATCATATGATGCGGCTATTGTAGACCTTCCTTATAACTTATACTCCAGATCAGATGAAGAGGTTACTCGAAATATCATAGCATCTACCGCACGGTTAACCACTAGACTAGTCATAGTATCTATAGCAGATATAGCCGACACCATCCAAAACTCCGGTCTGACAATCATAGATTTTTGTACGATACTAAAAAAAGGAAAATCTACATTCACACGAAAAGTCTGGGTTTGTGAAAGAACGTAGCATTTAAGTTTCCTTCTGGTAGCAGAGGTCTAGCCTTAATCAAAAAATAATTTTAAAAATAGCGTACAATTTTGACTACTGCTAATAATAATAAAACCATAGTGATAGAGTCGATACGAATAGAGTAAGACAATCATGAGCTTTGCTTTACAGCAAATAAAAAAGCGGATTCCACCTATACTTTCCGAACCAACATTCATCTTTTGTACAAGAATTTCAAATAGCCATATATGCAAGCAAATGGCAGATAGCTTAACTGAATAAATTTATAGAAATATAGAATACACCTTATGTCTATAAAAATAGTGACAGATAAGTCAACTTAAGAAGTTACCCATTGTAAACTCATTTTTTAGTCTCCAATAATATCCCATAATTATGAAAATATCACAGATTTTATATTCTGTTTTTATTTGATAGCTTTGCTCGCTCACTATTTGATAATCCATTAAGAATTTGATTGGTATTAATACGCCATATCTACAATAAAAAATGACAATTTTAAAAGATTTTTTAGAAAACTCACCCGACTCAATTGCAATATACGATAAGAATCTTAATCTATTAGAAATCAATGATTCGGGTCTTCAGCTACTAAAAGTGACCTACAAGCAAGCTATTGGCAGGAATATAAAAACACTTTCCCCTGGCATTGAAAGAACTGGCCGCTTACTGAAGTACAAAGCAGTCATAGGGGGTGGAGATACCTTTATGAGTGAGGATGTAACGCAATCTAAAGAGCTCGGTAAAAAACAATTTAGCGTTCGCGCTTTCTTGACAAGTGAAGGCCTCGCAGTAGTTACTCGTGACATCACAGAATTAAAAAAAACAGAGCAACAACTACTCAAAATAAACCAACGATTGGAAGAACTGGCATATATAGCAGCACATGATATGAAAGCACCGCTCACCAACCTTCAGTCACTTATTAAATTAATTAGCGAATCAGACGGTATAAAAAAAGAATGTAAGGGGCTATTCGATAAGGTAATTACCTGTATAGGCAGTATGGATAGTACCGTACAAACGTTAAATACAGTTATTGCAATACAGGAATCTCATCTTCCCAATAGTGAGTACATCAAATTTAGAGACGTACTCAATACCGTAAAGGATAGCCTGGTAACTCAAATTAAGGAAGCCAAGGTGAAAATCCGAGCAGATTTTTCTAAGGCATCTGATATTTACTATCCACACCTTTATCTTCAAAGTATTTTACAAAATTTAATTACTAATTCAATCAAATACAGACAACCTAATAAAGTACCACTCATCGAAATCAAAACACTAGAGAAAGATGATGGTTATTATCTTATTATCAAAGATAATGGCCTTGGCATGGACTTAGACAGTTCAACTGACAATATATTTAGACTCTTCAAGCGGATGCATACACACATTGAAGGCAGCGGAGTTGGGTTGTATATTGTCAATTCACTTGTGGAATCACACGGAGGGAACATTGAGGTTATCAGCGAAATAAATAAAGGCACAACATTTAAAATATATTTAGGTTATGAATGAGACGAACATACTACTAATTGACGATGACCCTATCGTAAATTTTTTATCGGAAATTGTATTAAAAAATATGGGATTCAATGATATTAGCGCGGTCACAGATGGCAAACAAGCTTTAGAAAGTCTGAAAAATGAAAAATGTCCCGACTTAGTGTTCTTAGATATAAACATGCCAGTTATGGATGGTTTTTCTTTCCTTGCAAGGGTAGTAAAAGAGCTGTTGTGCAAACACATGAAGGTAGTGATACTTTCCTCATCCGGTCGACAAAAAGATAAGGATTTGGCAAGCCAATTTAGCAATGTAGTCGACTATATAGAAAAACCACTAAGTCAAGATAAAGTGCGACAAGTAATGGAAAAAATAAACTAGAATTCTGCTCCCCAACAACTATTTCTTCAAGTTCCGTCTGTTAAACTGTTCTTACAACTATTGGGAATGCCATATAACCACTAATTATACGAGCAATCCTGTGCAAACCTACAGGCCTCAGGTACAGCATACATTTCAATAAAAATCTGAATACCCATTCAGATAACTACCGGGAAATAAAAGACTTCACGAATAACTACATTACATACAGAATACCAATTGTCATTCTGTTCCAAATAAGTATCAGAAATTTAAGGTACACTACTTCCGATAGAAATCAAGTAAAGAATCAACATTTATCCCTAAATTTCGCCCAATGTTTCATTTTCTTAAATCCGAAGCCTCAGATTATATCTATGCACAAATTCTGTTTTAAATAACTATGAATTCAATTGATATCAGAACGGTAGATGTAGCTCAATATATTCATCCGCTAAGAGAAGGAGGATCGCTCCCTGCCATTGTAAAAGGTGACGATGATTTTTTATATGTGCTGAAATTTAGAGGAGCTGGACAAGGAGCAAAGGCTTTGATAGCTGAATTCATAGGCGGAGAACTGGCTAGAGCGATAGACCTGAAAGTACCCGAATTGGTATTTATGACGCTGGATGATTCCTTTAGCAAAACAGAACCTGATGAAGAAATCCAAGACTTACTCAAATTTAGTGTAGGCCTAAACCTTGGGTTACATTTCCTGTCCGGTGCTATTACTTATGATCCATTAGTGTCAGACGTAGATCCCCTGATAGCATCTAAAATAGTCTTACTGGATAGCCTTATCAGCAATATAGACCGCACAGCTAAAAACACCAACTTACTCCAATGGAATAAAGAACTGTGGGTGATAGACAATGGGGCAAGTTTGTACTTTCACCACGATTGGGATAATTGGGAGAACCATCTGACGAGAACCTTCCCGCACATAAAAAACCACGTCCTGCTGCCTCAAGCTACTAAACTAGAGGAAGCTGCTGCAGAAATCAAGAGACTTATACATCCAGATATACTCACCGAAATCATCTCTAATATACCCGAAGAATGGTTGATAAGCGAATCTAACTCTCTAATCCCTAGTGAGATGAGAGCTGCTTATGCTAAATTCATACACGCAAAACTCGCTATGATAGACCTATTGATAAAAGAAGCTGCCGATGCAAGATAAATGTACTTTTGAATACGCCATCATACGTGTAGTGCCCAAGGTGGAGCGTGAAGAATTCTTTAATGTGGGTGTAATCCTTTTTTCTAAACGGAAAAAGTATATCGAGATGAAGTATCACATTGATCCAGTGAAACTAAAGGCCTTTTCACCAGAAATAGAGTTAGAACAATTAAACGAATATCTCAATGCCTGGAAGCTCGTGTGCCTAGGAAAACCATCTGGAGGTCCTATAGGTAAAATGGAATTGCCAGACAGATTCCGATGGCTCACGTCCAGCAGAAGCACAATCATACAGAGCTCGAAAACGCACCCTGGACTGTGCCACGATCCGCAAAAAGAATTGGAAGACATATTTGAAAAGTATGTGTTGTGATAGACCGTCAAGTGAAGTCTTAGTCACTTAAATACTGACCAAAGTCACATTGATCCGTTTCCACCTTTGTCCTCCTTTTTATACATTCCGACAAAAGGCGAGATACTCATTTAGAAGAATGCCTACGGTAATAGCGGTATAGTTTATCGAATACAAATTGCCATTCTAAATCCTTCGAGGCACTAGAAAAGTATCTAAGAATGAACAATTATCCTTAAATTTCGCCACAATGCAAAATATATCAAAAACGCTAACCCTTGCTATTATCACAGCAGTAACCATCGCAGCGTGTAACACCACGCATGAAGAAAAACCAATGGAAGACAACGTATTACTCCAAGAGTGGACCGGATCCTATGGTGGAGTTCCCGCCTTTGATAAGATGAAACTAGAAGATGTGAAACCTGCTATGCTACGTGGTATGGAACTCCATCTTATAGAAATAAACAAGATAGCCACTAACGAGGATGCACCTACATTTGAAAATACCATAGAAGAACTAGAACGTGCTGGGCAAGAACTCAATAGAGCTTTTACCTACTACGGAATACTGAGCGGCAATATGTCTTCCCCTGAGTTCAGAGAGGTGCAAGCAGAGCTGTCTCCTCTCCTATCAGAATACCAAACGAAGATTACACAGAACTCAACACTATTTTACCGAATCAAAACGGTATACGATGCAGCCAAAGCAAAACCACTAGAAAGTGAGCAGCAACGTGTAATAGAACTGATATACAAAGAGTTTGAGATGAATGGAGCTCAACTGGATGCTGCACAAAAAGCAGAATACGCAGGAATAAGCACACAACTTTCTACCCTCTACAACACCTTCTCTAGCAATGTATTACACGACGAAGAAAACTATGTGACCTACCTTACCGCGGAGCAACTCGGCGGATTACCAGAAGGATTTATAAAATCTGCAGCGAGCATAGCCGCTGACAAAGGACAAGAAGGCAAGTATGCCATCACCAACTCTCGCTCTTCTATGGATCCATTTCTGACGTATGCTACCGATAGAGAATTGCGTAAGCAGGTATGGACCAACTACTACTCCCGTGGAGATAATGGAGATGAATATGACAATAATACACTGATAGCAGAAGTACTGCAACTCAGACGCAAGAAGGTAGAGATTTTGGGGTACAAAAACTTCGCGGAGTGGAGACTGCAAGACCGAATGGCCAAAAACCCAGAAAATGCACTGGCACTGATGGAAGCCGTATGGAGTGCATCAATAGCCAGAGTAGACGAAGAAGTAGCCGATATGCAGGCTGTGGCCAATAATGAAGGAGCCAAACTAGAAATAGAGCCGTGGGACTACCGCTTCTATGCTGAGAAAGTACGCAAAGAAAAATACGACCTCAACTCTGAAGAAGTAAAGCAATACCTGCAACTGGATAAACTCACCGAGGCAATGCACTATGTAGCCAGCAGATTATTTGACTACGAATTCACACCCCTAGCAGAAGGAACTATACCTGTATATCACCCAGATGTACGCGTGTGGGAAGTCACCCATAAAACTACGGGAGAAAACGTAGGCTTATGGTATCTCGATCCGTATGCGAGAGAAGGCAAGCGTTCCGGTGCCTGGGCCAACACGTTTAGAAGTCATACGACTTTGGACGGTGAGAAAAACGTCTTAGCTACCAATAATTCTAACTTTGTGAAGCCTGCCGAAGGCGAGGCTCTTTTAGTTTCGTGGGATGATGCTACTACCTTCTTTCACGAGTTCGGACATGCATTGCACTTCTTCTCTTCTAATGTAAAGTACCCAACACTCAATGGCGGTGTGCGTGACTATACCGAATTCCAATCTCAACTACTAGAGAGATGGCTGAGCACAGATGAGGTGATAAACAACTACCTCGTGCACAACAAAACAGGAGAACCGATGCCAGCAGCTCTGGTACAAAAAATCAAAAATGCAGCCACCTTTAATCAAGGTTTTTCTACTACTGAGTATCTCGCTTCTGCACTTATGGATATGAAATTTCATCTAGCTGATCCTACTAATATGGACGTAAACAAATTTGAAAGAGAAACCCTAGCAGAACTCAAAATGCCTAAAGAACTGCCGATGAGACACCGTACACCACACTTCGGACACGTATTTTCTGGAGAAGGATATGCCACTGCGTACTATGGATATATGTGGGCAGATGTACTTACTGCCGATGCCGCAGAAGCCTTTGCAGAAGCACCAGGCGGTTTTTATGATAAAGAACTAGCAGACAAGCTTGTGAAATATCTCTTCGCTCCACGCAATGCCATAGACCCAGCAGAAGCGTATAGACTCTTCAGAGGTAGAGATGCCAAGATAGAAGCGTTGATGAGAGATAGAGGGTTTCCGGTTGGGGAGTAGAATAGAATAGTCCTTGATACTTTCTTAATACCTTCCATCGAAGAAGACCAATTACTCTCTTGTATTATAATATTTTATACAAACATAGCGTCTCTTTTACTTATTACAATGCTGTCCCGATAGCTATCGGGGGACAATCGTATCCGATTTACTCTTAGATAAAACCTGTGCTGAGCCAAGCCGTAGTGCTCAGGATGACGAAGCGAAGTGCTTTCAAAGACTTCCGTTACATTTGAAAAATACAAAATGACCAAATACTTCATCCTACCCATACTCTGCATTCTGGCTTGCACACAAAACCAAGAGTCGAAGAACACCAAGCAAGAAGCAACAGGCAGCAAAGCATCCATTATCATACTTGGAACTATACAAGATGCAGGATCACCGCAGATAGGTTGCCAAAAAGAGTGTTGTGTAGACTTGTACGACCATCCAGATACAGACAGAATGGTATCTAGCATAGGCTTAGTAGATACGGAGAATGAAAACACCTACCTCTTCGATGCTACACCAGATATGGTAGCACAAATGGCGATACTCACCAGTCACGAAGAGCAAAGCGACAAACAGCTAGCAGACGGTATCTTCCTCACCCATGCACACATAGGCCACTACACAGGCCTCATGTACCTAGGCAAAGAGTCCAAAGATGCTGATAGCGTGCCACTATATGTGATGCCGCGTATGAAGGAGTTTCTGAGCTCCAACGGCCCTTGGGACCAGCTCATTACCAGAAAAAACGTGAGCCTAAAAGAACTAAAACACGAACTACCCGTGCGGTTATCTGCCAATATCACTGTGACCCCGTTCCTAGTGCCGCACAGAGACGAATACTCCGAAACGGTAGGCTACCGCATAGATGGACCCGATAAAAGTGCCCTCTTCATCCCAGACATAGATAAATGGGACAAGTGGGATCGCGATATTATAGAAGAGATAAAGCAAGTAGACTATGCCTTCATAGATGCCACCTTCTACAGCGGTGCCGAGATGAATAACCGAGACATCAGCCAAATACCGCACCCTTTCATCTTAGAGAGTCTAGCTAAGTTCCAAGATCTTTCAGCTATAGATAAAAGCAAGATAATCTTCATCCACTTTAACCATACCAACCCAGTGATAGACCTCAATAGCGAGGAGAGTAAAACTGTCAGAGACCAAGGTTTTAGAATTGCGAGAGTGGGAGATGTGTTTGAGATGTAGATTCTTCATGCTGAGCCAAATAGACAATGGCACGTATCTGTATATTAAGGTTGGTATATCATATGGATGAAGTGTAGTCATTTATTCACTTGACTTTTCTTACTTTTGAGTTAACTAAGACTCTCGCAATAACCATCTCAAACATAGCAATGGATAATATAATTTCAGTAATATTGATAGTAGCAGTTTTGTTTGGTTAAAAACCCCACGCAAAAGACAACCCAGGTTTCACCCCATTTGGAATGACGATAGACACAATTAGTAAACTGGCTTACATTGCTATTGGTATCAATCTTCTGTTAATTATGCTGAAGTAAAAAATGACCTATTTAATTTTGCCAATTTTTAAGGTTTTGAAGCAGCTTGTCCGCCTCTGGCGGAAGACCATACCCTTCGATGAACTCAGGGTGACAAGTATTACATTTTTTTGCCTTTATAAACCTTCACATAAGTTAATTTATCTATACGCCATTCTATCATCCATTTAGTATGAACGCCTTAAAAAAGCCATAGCAGAACTAGGCATAGAAGACAAGATAGAACTGGAGTGGCAGCCACAAGGAACATACAAGTAAATTTTTACAGAGTTGGTAGCAGAGCTATAAACTATTTTTTCAGCGTGCGAAGCAGCGGGCTGGACGGTCAGAACAGCGGGCCAGCGTAGGCGTGAATGATTGTGTCGTTACAAAATCAGCAAGAGTGCTTGCATCGATTGCGGCAATTTTGTTAGATACAAGCAGAGAGCGTGGAAGCATTGTTCTGACTAGCTTTTTTTGTAACTTTTTTCAGCAATGGAAAAAAGTTAAAGAAAGAAAAGAAATTACTCCAACCTCGTTGTTCATTTCTAGATACAATCAGGCTAAAGCCTGACCACTCGAAATGACAACCGTCTCCGATTCAAACTTGAGTTATATGCTGCGACAATGCGAAGCCAATGACCTATTTAATTTTGCCAATTTTCAAGGTTTTGAAGCAGCTTGTCCGCCTTTGGCGGAAAGAAAATTAGGCAGTGCGAGCGAGCCGTTCACATTTCGACTATCAACCAATACGACTGCACCACCTATCATCTCGAAACTTGGAATTTGCACCTTTTAATTTTCAGCGGAGAAACCGTAGTAAAAGTGAGTAAAATAAAATCAGTCTTGACCTTTTTTATGCACGAGTGTTTGTTTTTACTGGTGTTTATGAAACTCTAAAAAGTCGTTTTGTTACTTTTTGCGTCAAGGCAAAAACGTAAGGCAAAGAAAAACACTGTCCACAAGGAAACGTTAGAAATTCGATGAGGCCATCAAAACCGCAAATTCACAAGCAACGAGTCTTGCGGCAATGCAAAGCTGAGCGTAGGCCAAAAGTATTCTGGCGGATGAGTCTGCGGCGGAGACTACTTTGAAGGCCACTCGGGCTGACAAAGCTTTCATAAAAGGCTATTCACCTTATATTGCCGCCCTATACTTACAGCTAAAACTACCACAATGAAACATCCAGTAATAGATCTGCACTGCGACCTGCTCGCACATATGCTAAATATGCCTACTCCAGACCCTTTCGATAAAGAAGGGATTGGCTGTTCCTTTCCTGCTCTGGCAGAAGGAAATGTAAAACTGCAAGTAATGGCCATTTTCACGGCTACCGAAAAGGGAAGTACATTATTAGCGGTAAAACAGAGTGAGATCTTTGCATCCTTCCTTGCAAAATACCCAGATGATTGTAGGTTGGTGCACGACGTAAGCACCCTAAATCAAATTACTACTTCATCTAAACTGGGTATGATAGCAGCCATAGAAAATGCTTCTGGTTTTTGCGAAGAAGATGAGCCACTGGCTATCGGGTTAGAGCGGTTAGAACAAATCATCACCAATACTACTCGCATCTTATACATTGGACTGACACACCACCTAGAAAATAGATTTGGTGGAGGAAATAATAGCGATATAGGCTTAAAGGACGACGGCAAAACATTACTTCAGTATTTAAATGGAAGAAAAATAGCAGTTGATTTTTCACATGCCAGTGATGCTCTAGCCTATGATATGCTAGCCTACATTGCAGAGCACAGCTTAGATATTCCTATCCTAGCCAGCCATTCCAATTACAGATCCATTTTCGATCATGTACGTAACCTTCCAGATGATCTTGCCAAGGAGCTCATCCAACGAGGTGCACTTATCGGAGTTAATTTTTTAAGAGCGTTTGTAAACCCAGACGACTCCAATGCCCTGTACGACCACATCAATCACGGAATTCAACTAGGAGGTATTAACTCCATTTGCTTCGGAGCAGATTATTATGCTACTGGCGGTCATCCTGACCTATCACGTATTCCATTTTACTTCCAAGAACATGGAGATGCAAGCCGCTATCCATCCATTCTAAACTCAATCTCTGAGCAGGTTTCTCCAGATGCAGTAGCAGGCATCGGCTATCAAAATGTGATGAATTATCTGAATAAGCTTTGGAAGTGATATTCTAAGAACTTCTTTGTCCTCAATTTGAAGCGAGTGTATACCGCAGAGCTCCAATGAATAAATCTAGAATGCTTATAAGGGCCAAAGGAAAAGAATAACATATCTCCAAAACAACTATTCACCCTATAGTACCAATCTATAGAAAAAGACAATACTAAAGAGGAAGAAAACAGAGAAAACCCAATACCAGAAGCGAAAGTACTTTCGCTTTATTTAATGGCATAAAGTCTTACCATAAATACATATAACGAACACCAGATTTCAACTTGGTGGATGAGTCTAGCTAGAATTCACGTGCATTCAAAATACCCGCAAAACCTTAAGCACCCATAGTAGATATCGCTTCTAACACTCCGAGTGCAGCTCTTTCTCCAGAAATCATAGCTGCATTCAGAGAACCATTAAGTTGAGTGTCTCCTGCTAAAAACACACTGGCAGTCAAGCGTGTCTCTGAAGCCAACATTTCGTATTTTAGATTCTCTAGTTGTGGCAAAGCCATAGGAATAGTATACTGCTTTATAAACTGACACGAATCAATACCACAATGCTCAGAAAGCTCCTTTTTCACCTCTTCAATGAGCATCTCCTTGGATAGGTTTTGATTATCTATTACGGTCACCGAAAGTAATTCTTTACTGGACTCAGAAGCGGTCTGTAAACTGGTATGATAAAAGATGTTATTTATCAGTGTCCCTTCTGCAGCAATAAGACCGATCAGTTTATCCTGAATCACTCTTTTATCCGTTTCAAAATACAAGGTATCACACGACTTCCATTGGGTAGCTTGATTCCTTAAATTAGAGATCAAACTACTCGCCTCTGTGGCTACTATCGTAAAATGACTTTCTAATTTTGTGCCATTCTCTAACACTACTTCTCCATCTTTTATGGAGGCTACTTTGGTAGTGTACTCGAATGTAGTATGCTTCAGGTTTTGCAACAGTTGCACCGGTATCGCTTCTATTCCTGCTTTAGGTATGGAGGCGTCTCCTTCGCCAAACATTTTATAAATAAACTCAAACATTCTACTGGAAGTCTCTAGCTGTGTCTCTAGAAAAATGCCACTAAAAAAGGGCTTGAAGAATTCTGAGATAATTTTAGTAGAGAAACCGTATGCCTTTAGATAGCTAAAAGTGGATTGCTCTGGATCTAAAAATATAGCTGACAGGCTTTTTTTCTTCAAGTAGTTATTCAGCTTCAGTATTCTCAGTTTATCTGAAAGACTCCCTATTCCAGATAAGAGAGTAGGAAACAGCAAAGACAAATCCCGTAATGGATCTCCGATTATCTTTTGCTTCTTCCCTTTGAAAATAGATGCTCCGGGCAAGAAAAGCTGTAAGTCCAACGCTTCAAAATCAAGGTACTTCTGTGCTGCAGGATAAGAAGTAAGTAACACTTGAAAACCATGGTCCAATTGAAATCCATTCAGAATATCTGTTTTTACTCTGCCACCAGCACGATCTGTGGCTTCTATAACGACAGGATTAAACCCACTATCCTCCAATACACGAGCGGCTATAAGACCACTAATTCCCGCACCTATAATATGTATCTTATACTCTTTTTTATTCATCAATATATGCTTCTAGCTCTACAGAAAACTACTTCCTACGCTCAGTGTACAAAGATAATTGACGTACGTTATTTCTATATTTTTTGATCTTCTTTTTCAAATCTTCAACACCCACTTCCGTTTCACAGCAAAGTAGCGAATAAGGAATACCACGACCATAGCCACTATCATACTGAGCTCTAGTGGCACAGAAAACCCGTCTAAGACTAGGAATACTAGTGCTCCAGCTACACAGGCACTTGCATATATCTCACTTCTAAAAATAAGTGGCACTACATTACTCAGTACATCTCGTATCACCCCACCAAACACAGCAGATACTACGCCCATCAGTACGGCTATAACAGGGCTAAGTCCCAGTTCTAATGTTTTCTGTAATCCAAGTATGGTAAATAGCCCCAGACCTATAGTATCAAAAAGGAACATCCCTTTTCGGAGTTTTTGAATACTCTGTCTAAAAACGTAAGAAGTGATGACCGCAGCCAGTATTACCCATAAGCTCACCGTATCCTGCATCCAACCCACAGGTGTTTCCCCGATGAGAATATCCCTCAAGGTGCCACCACCCAAAGCAGTGATAAATCCTATAATAGTAGCTCCCACTACATCAAATTTATTGTAAATAGCAGTAAGTGTACCGCTAATAGCGAATACGTAAACTCCCACTAAATTTAGAATATAGATCCATTCCATTGCGTGGTCAAAGGTGATGATATTTTTATAGATTACGTCACAAATAGGACATTAACAACAAAACGCATCCATAACTTTTGGTTATGGATTCCATAGGAACTATAAATAAAAACAAACGAACGTAACTAGACACATTTGCGTCAACAATATAAAACAACAGCGAATGACAAAAATCACAGTAGCAAAAGGAGATGGAATAGGCCCGGAAATCATGGATGCCACACTCAGAATATTACATGCTGCTGGAGCTCAACTGGAAATAGATGAGATCGCAATAGGAGAGAAAGTATATCTGTCTGGTAACTCCTCCGGTATATCACAAGACTCGTGGGATAAAATAAGAAATAATAAGGTTTTTCTAAAAGCACCTATCACTACACCTCAGGGAGGTGGATATAAAAGTCTGAATGTAAGTACCCGTAAATTCTTAGGACTCTATGCGAATGTGCGTCCGTGCAAAAGCTATCATCCCTTTGTAAAAACAAAGCATCCAGTCATGGATATGGTCATCATCCGAGAAAATGAAGAAGACTTATATGCTGGAATAGAACACCAGCAGACGGATGAAGTGGTGCAATGCTTAAAGCTTATCAGTAGACCTGGCTGTGAGAAAATAGTACGTTATGCCTTTGAGTACGCTACGCAGTATAAACGTAAAAAGGTGACTTGTTTCACTAAGGATAATATTATGAAACAAACCGACGGCTTATTTCACCAAGTGTTTGATGAGATAGCTGCAGAGTATCCAGAGATAGAAAACGAACACTGGATCGTAGACATAGGAGCAGCCAAGGTAGCGGATACTCCTGAACACTTCGATGTGGTAGTGATGGCTAACCTGTATGGTGATATCATTTCAGACATAGCAGCACAGATCACTGGATCTGTAGGCCTAGCAGGATCTAGTAACATAGGTGAAGAGTGTGCCATGTTTGAAGCTATACACGGAAGTGCTCCAGACATAGCAGGTAAAAACATAGCTAACCCATCTGCACTTATACACGGAGCACTGATGATGCTCAATCACATAGGCCAGTCTGTAGTAGCAGAGAAGATACACAATGCGTGGCTCGCCACTATAGAGCAAGGAATCCATACTGCAGATATCTATGATGACAAAACCAGCAAACAAAAAGTAGGGACTCAAGAATTTGCTGATACCGTAATCTCTAATTTAGGTATTCAGCCAAGTTCATTTTCCCCTATAGTCTGCGGTAACAGAGCCGCATTAAAACTACCAAAATACCGTAAGAAAACTCCTGCGAATAAAGAACTTGTAGGTATAGATCTTTTTGCTCACTGGAACGGTACTAACCCAGATGAAATAGCCGCTAAGCTAAAGAGCATAGAGATAGGTAATGGAGAACTTATTATGATTACAAATCGAGGCATTAAGGTATGGCCCAATGGATTTAAAGAAACTTTCTGTACGGACCATTGGAGATGTAGATTTCAGCCAACGTCTGAGGATAAATTCACCAAGACAGATATCATAAAATTATTACAAAATGCTGAAAATCAAGGTATAGATATTATAAAAACAGAAAATCTTTACTCCTTTGACGGCAGACAGGCATACTCTTTAGGTCAAGGACAATAAAAATTATTAAAGTAGCTAGATGAAAAACAGAAAATCATTGTCACACAAAATCACTAGGCCTGTATGCCTTGCCATCATAGGCATAAATATTGTTTTAGCATTGTACACTACTCACCCTTTAGACGAATCTCTATTTATAGGCGCAGCCATAGCTGGTACCATATACTTACTCCATCACGAAGGTAAATCCATAGATTCCGATGAACTATTTGGTGGACAATGAATTTTACGTTTGATTAATTAGATTAAGGGAGTTGCACGTGTGTAGCTCCTTTTTTTTGCCAAAAAAATCACTAAAATGCCGAATGAAAACGTTACAATTACACTATTAGTATGACAAATTTAAACTTCCCTATTCAACTCACCTTCAATATAGGTACCCTATCCAATGATTTTACAGCCAGAGATACAGACTCTCGTACTGTAGCATTCGTAAAACAAAAACTCTTTAAACTCAAAGAAGATATCAGTATATATGCTGATGAGAGCAAAGCTGAACTGCTCTTTAATATAAAAGCGGATAGATGGATAGACTTCTCTGCGGCATACAGTATCACTCACGCAGATGGTAAAGAACTTGGTAAAATAGCTAGAAAAGGCTGGAGATCTCTGTGGAAAGCAAAATATCTACTCATAGACCAACACCAAAAAGAGCAATTTACCATAGAAGAAGAAAATGGATGGGTGAAGGTATGGGACAATCTATTGGGAGAAATCCCAATAATTGGATTATTGACAGGATATTTTTTTAATCCTTCCTATGCAGTGATGAATCTGGACGGCGAAAAAGTAGCAAGACTAAAGAAGCAAGCTTCATTCTTTGGCAGAAAATTTGAAATCACAAAGCTCTCAGACATGGATAATGACGATGATGAGCGAGTAATGGTAGGTCTTATGATGATGGTACTCTTGGAAAGACGCAGAGGTTAAAAATAGATCTCTTGTGCCACTCTAAAAGTATTGGCATGTGCTTCTATGATATCCTTTATCTGCTCAGAGTAGCCTCCACCCATACTCACAGCTACCGGTATATTATTTCTTTTAGCTTCATTAAATACAAACTGATCTCGCTGTTTACATCCATCGCGAGTCACTCCTAGCCTTCCTAATTTATCCGTACTCAGTATGTCTACACCTGCTAAATAAAGAATCAAGTCTGGCTGTACTTTTTCTATCAATCTAGGAAGATGTGATCTTAGCAAGGCTAAGTAATCGGCATCTATGATACCATCATCTACGCCTATGTCCAAGTCGCTTTTTTCTTTGCGAAGTGGATAGTTTTTAGCTCCGTGCATACTAAAGGTAAATACACGCGGATCATTCTCAAAAATCTTTGCATTGCCATTTCCTTGATGAACGTCTAGGTCTACTATGAGAATCTTCTTCACCTTTTTCTCTGCTAAAAGTACATTTGCTGTAATCGCAAAATCATTGAAAATACAAAAACCCTCACCTCTATCCGCATACGCATGATGTGTACCTCCTGCTATATTCATAGCCACTCCGTATTCCATAGCATAATATGCACACTGCAATGTACCGTTCGCTATATGTTTTCCTCGGGTAATCAGCTCAGGTCTTATCGGAAAACCAATGGCACGTTGCTCTTTACGGTCTAGCAGATTATTATTCAATTTATGAACATACTCAGAAGTGTGCGTGAGTAATATCTGCTCATCTGAGAGTGGCTCAGGATTAAAAAAGTTATCTTTAGTGATACTTCCTTCATATAATAATTGCTGTGGAAGCAGATCATATTTATCCATAGGAAACCGATGACCTGCGGGCAAATCATATTTATATATGGGTGAAAAAGCTATTTTGAGCACAATTCAAAAACAAAAACAGTCAGATTTAGTTCTTACCTGTTAGATTTTGTTGTAGACACAACGCTCTTGTAAAATAAAATCGTACTTTTGCAGTCATTTTTTCGCAAAGGAGGACATGAAATATTGAACAATAACACAAACGAAAATCAAGATCCAATCTTGAATGATGCAACTGAGGCCAAGGATGCCACAGTGAATGCAACAACCGACGCTCCAGCAGAAGCTACTGAATCTGCTGAACCAACAAACACTGTTTCTGAAACACCAGTACATAACCCAGACGAATTCGACTGGTCACAAGATAAAGCTGGTTTTGGTGCGTATGATGATTCTCAAAATGATGAGATGAAAGCCATATACACAGGTACTATTAAGCAAGTAGATGAAAAGACACTTGTGATGGGTACTGTAGTGAGCATCAGTGAAGATAACGTAGTACTAGACATCGGATTCAAATCTGACGGGCTGGTATCTCTTACTGAATTTAGAGATACTCCAGACATGAAGGTAGGTGATGAAGTAGAAGTATACGTAGACGAAACAGAGAATGCTCTAGGTCAGTTAGTATTATCTCGTAAAAAAGCTATCGCAGAAGGTGCTTGGGAGAGAATACAAGCTATTATGGAGAAAGGTGAAATCGTCAAAGGTTACATTCAGTCTCGTACTAAAGGAGGTCTCGTAGTAGACATCATGGGTATGGACGCATTCCTTCCAGGATCTCAAATAGACGTGAAGCCAGTTAGAGATTACGATCAGTACGTAGGTAAAACTATGGAATTCAAGGTTGTAAAGATTAACGAGGTTTACAAAAACGTAGTAATATCACACAAAGCACTTATCGAGGATGACATAGAGGCTCAAAAAGCTGAAATGATTTCTAAGATGGAAGTAGGACAAGTACTAGAAGGTACTGTTAAGAATATGACCTCATTTGGTGTATTCGTAGACCTAGGTGGTCTAGACGGTCTTCTTCACATTACAGATATATCTTGGGGTAGAATCAATCACCCAGAGGATGTATTAGCACTTGACCAGAAAATACAAGTTGCGGTTCTTGAGTTTGATAACGAAAAGAAACGTATTTCTCTAGGTATGAAGCAGCTTACTGCTCATCCATGGGATAGTATGAAAGAGCTTAAAGAAGGTGAAAAAGTAAGCGGTAAAGTAGTAACTGTAGCAGATTACGGTGCATTCGTAGAGATAGAGCCAGGCGTAGAAGGTCTGATTCACGTTTCTGAAATGTCATGGTCTCAGCACTTACGCAATCCATCTGATTTTATCAAGGTAGGTGACGAAGTAGAAGCAGTGATACTGGACATAGACAAAGAAGAGCACAAGCTTTCTCTAGGTCTTAAGCAGCTTAGCTCTGATCCTTGGGATAAAATCGAAGAGAAATATCCAATGGACAGTAAGCACACTGGAATCGTTAGAAACCTTACTAACTACGGTTTATTCGTAGAACTAGAAGAAGGTGTAGACGGACTAGTACACGTTTCTGATTTATCTTGGTCTAAGAAAATAAAGCATCCAGCAGAATTCACTAAGAAAGGTGAAGAGCTAGAGATTGTAGTATTAGAGATAGATAGAGATAACAGAAGACTGAGCTTAGGTCACAAACAGATAGATGAAAATCCTTGGGATACTTTCGCTAGTGTATTCACACTAGGATCTGAGCACGAAGGTTTAGTTTCTGAAATAAATGATAGAGGTATTATACTTACTCTTCCGTATGGCGTAGAAGGATTCGCTCCTAAGAAGCACGTGAAGAAAGAGGACGGTACTGAGTTAAAAATGGACGAGACCATCGCTGTAAGAGTGATAGAGTTTAACAAAGACGCTAAGCGTATATTAGTATCTCACACTGATATATGGAAAGAAGCTGAAAGAGCTCAAAACTCTGAGCAACAAGCTGACACAAGACGTAAATCTGCAAACACTAATAAGTATGTAGAGAAAATGAACAAAGGAGCAGAGAGATCTACCCTCGGTGAGTTAGACGTACTAGCTAATCTGAAAGCTCAAATGGAAGCTTCTCCTGCAAAGAAGACAGCCACTAAAAAGGAAACTCCGAAAAAAGAAACAGCTAAAAAAGAAGCTGCTCCAAAAAAGGAAGCCGAAGTAGTAGCACCTGCAGCAGAGGAAGAAGTAGTAGTAGAACCAACAACAGATGCACCAGCTAGTGATTTAGCTAGTATGACTGTAGCTCAACTAAAAGCAGCAGCTAAAGAAAAAGGTATCACTGGATACACGACTCTTAAGAAGGCAGAGCTTATAGAAGTATTGAGTAAATAAGTTTTTATAATACGATAGAAAATCCCGACCATACGGTCGGGATTTTTTTTGCGCTATTGTTTCTTAGTTAGAATAGCTACAAAATGAAAAAAAATCTGTTGTTTTGAAGGCAATGAACTACTGGCTAATAAAATCTGAACCATTCAAATACAGCTGGGACCAAATGGTAACTGATGGTAGCACATACTGGGACGGTGTAAGAAGCTACGCCGCTCGCATACAGCTTAGAGCTATGAGGAAAGGTGACATCTGTTTCTTTTACCACAGTAATGTAGGAAAGGAAATAATAGGACTCACTAGAGTCATAAAAGAGGCGTATCAAGACCCTACCACTGAAGATGATAAATGGGTAGCTGTAGATGTAGCGACTATCAAACCGCTGATAAAACCAGTTACGCTTGCTCAAGTAAAAGCAAATGATACACTAGCTAATATGGCCCTTGTAAAACTCAGCAGACTATCTGTAGGACCAGTACAGGAGTTTGAATTCGAAGAAATAATGAAGATGGCAGCAACTAAGCTCTAGCATGAAAAGAATAATATTAGAATACAAACAAGTAGATCTGATACTTACTAGGATAGCTCATCAGCTTATAGAAAATCACGGAGATTTTAGTAATACAGCTCTTTTGGCCCTTCAGCCAAGAGGTATCCTCTTTGGTAAATCTATCCGTTCTAAAATTAAAGAGCTATTTAATATAGAAGTTACTTACGGAGAGTTAGATACTACATTCCACAGAGATGACTTCAGACGTACAGATAAGCCACTACTACCCAGTGCAGTAAACATAGACTTCCAAATAGAAAATAAGCGGATTATTCTGATAGATGATGTACTATATACAGGCAGAAGCATACGTGCAGCACTAGATGCCGTCAATGATTACGGACGTCCATCATCTATAGAGCTCGTCACCCTCATCAATAGAAAATATAACAGAGAAGTACCCATACAGCCAGACTATGTCGGTGAACATATAGATTCTCGCATAGACGACTATGTGAAGGTAGACTGGGAAGATAACAAATGTAAAGTATGGATAATCACAGATAAGCTAGATTAACGATGTCACTACTATCAACCAAGCACTTACTCGGAATACAAGATATCTCTACCGCAGATATACAGCTCATTCTAACTACCGCTAAAAACTTCAAAGAGGTGATAAATCGCCCCATCAAAAAAGTACCTAGCCTCAGAGATGTCACTATAGCAAATGTGTTTTTTGAAAACAGCACACGAACTAAAATATCCTTTGAACTAGCAGAGAAAAGACTCTCAGCGGATACTGTAAACTTATCCAGTGGCAGCTCCTCTGTGAAAAAAGGAGAAACACTCATAGATACAGTCAATAATATATTGGCAATGAAAGTAGATATGGTGGTCATGAGACACCCCGCTCCTGGAGCACACCAGTTTCTCAGTAGACATATAGATGCCAATATAATAAATGCAGGAGACGGTACACACGAGCATCCTACACAGGCACTACTTGATACATATTCTCTGCAAGAGAAACTCGGAGATCTCAGAGATAAAAAAATAGTAATAGTGGGTGATATACTTCACTCCAGAGTAGCACTGAGCAATATCTACTGCCTCCAAAAGCTAGGAGCAAAAATCCGTGTGTGTGGCCCTCCTACCCTACTGCCTAAACATATAAGTAGTCTAGGTGTGGAAGTTAGTCATAACCTAAGGGAAAGCTTAGAATGGTGTGATGCTGCTAATATGCTGCGCATACAGCTAGAGCGTCAAGAAGATAAATACTTCCCAAGTTTAAGAGAATACTCGCTGCAGTATGGAGTAAATCTTCCTCTCCTAAAAAGTCTTAGAAAAGAAATAATACTGATGCATCCAGGACCTATCAATAGAGGTGTAGAGATAACCAGTGAAGTAGCAGACTCTGACCAAAGTATTATCTTAAATCAAGTTGAAAACGGAGTAGCTGTGAGAATGAGTGTACTATACCTCTTAGCAGCTCGTGGCACTTCAGATGAGAAGTAAGGTCTATATTATTTATACAGGGGGTACTTTCGGTATGAAAAGTACAGAAGAAGGCCTGATTCCAAGCTCTTGGCAAGAAATTATAGATTATCTGCCAGCTATCAAAAATCAAACGTATTTCAACTACTTTTCAAAGATAGACTTCACCTTTGAAACCATGGAACCAGTAGTGGACTCCTCTGACATCACTCCTGACACATGGAAACGAATAGCTACTAGCATATCAGAAAACTATGATACACACGACGGCTTCATCGTACTCCACGGCACAGATACACTCGCATATTCAGCCTCTGCTCTAAGTTATATTTTTGAAAACCTACAAAAACCAGTGGTTCTCACAGGAGCTCAACTCCCTATCTTTCATCCACGTACAGATGGCATAGTAAATCTTAGTAATGCTATATATATAGCTGGTTACAAAAGCTTTAACTTAACTCGTATACCGGAAGTATCCATCTGCTTCAATGACGATCTACTCAGAGGCAATAGATCTGTAAAAACGAGTACTAACGACTTTGAGGGTTTCAGCTCTCCAAACTATGATAATCTCGCTCACATGGAGCAAAACATAACTATTAATGAGAACCTAGTAAATATCAATACAGAAACAGACCTCAAACTACTCACTGGATTCAGCGATAGTGTGGTGAATGTGACCGTGTTCCCCGGATATAACCCTAAGCCTCTTTTAGATCTAGTAAATAGTGATAAGCTAAGTGGTATAGTACTGAAAACTTTCGGAGCTGGCAATTTACCTAGCAACTCGATATGGAATGAGCTGATAGCTGCCTGTGAACAACATAATACCATAATACTAGCCACTACACAATGTCCTAATGGCAAAATAGAGCTGGGTCAATATGCAGCGAGTAACGCACTACAAAGTACTGCTGTAGTCAATGGATATGATATCACTAGTGAGGCTGCACTTACCAAACTAATGTGGGTTATTGGAAACTACCCCTTCCAAGAGCGAAGAGTAATATTAGCTAAAAACCTAAGAGGTGAAATTAGCACTCATAACTAGCTGACAATCAGTATTTTATTTTTAATTTGCTGTGTATTGTTTGTGGATATATCCACAGAATATATACGACCCTAAAACCGCCTAAAAATCGTACTTTCACGCTTTAAATTTAACCAAATAATGAGCGAAGAGAACAAAAGTTACGATGCCGACAGTATCCAAGCCCTAGAAGGCATGGAGCACGTAAGAAAACGTCCCTCCATGTATATCGGAGACGTAGGCGTGAGAGGATTACATCACTTAGTTTATGAGGTAGTAGATAACTCTATAGATGAAGCAATGGCTGGCCACTGTGACACTATAGATGTTTGGATAAACGAGGACAACTCTGTATCTGTAAAAGATAATGGAAGAGGAATACCGGTAAACATACACAAGAAAGAAGGTGTATCTGCCCTACAAGTAGTAATGACTAAAATAGGTGCTGGTGGTAAGTTTGACAAAGATTCCTATAAAGTATCAGGCGGTCTGCACGGTGTAGGTGTGTCTTGTGTAAACGCACTATCTATACACCTCAAAGCTTCTGTATATAAAGACGGAAAAGAGTGGGAACAAGAATACTCTCAAGGAAAAATAAAATACGAAGTACGTGAAGTAGGACCATCTGATGACCAAGGTACTATGGTCACCTTTTTGCCTGATCCAGAGATATTTGGTGAAACTACCGAATTCAATTATGACACCTTATCGCTTAGAATGAGAGAACTTTCTTTCTTGAACAAAGGAATAGAAATAAGCATTACCGATAAGCGAAGAAAAGACGAAGAAGGAAATTTCTTTAGAGAAGATTTTAAGAGCACAGAAGGCCTTAGTGAGTTTGTACGCTATCTAGATGCCACACGTACTCCAATAATGGGTGCTGTAATAGCTATGGAGGGTGAAAAAAGTGGCATACCAGTAGAGGTAGCTATGATATATAACAACTCTTATTCTGAAAACTTACACTCGTACGTAAATAATATCAATACACACGAAGGTGGAACTCACCTGAGCGGATTTAGACGTGGCCTCACTCATACACTAAAAAAGTATGCAGATGAATCTGGTATGTTGTCTAAAATGAAATTTGAGATACAGGGAGATGACTTTAGAGAAGGTCTTACAGCCATCATTTCTGTAAAAGTAGCAGAGCCACAGTTTGAGGGACAAACCAAAACAAAACTAGGCAATAGAGAGGTTTCTGCAGCAGTGAGCCAAGCAGTGAGCGAGATGCTTACTAACTACCTAGAAGAAAATCCAAATGAGGCTAAAATAATAGTACAAAAGGTAATGCTAGCTGCACAAGCTCGTCATGCAGCCGCTAAGGCTCGTGAGATGGTGCAGCGTAAAACACCTATGGGTGGAGCTGGTCTACCAGGAAAACTATCAGATTGTTCCGAAAAAGATCCTGCTATCTGTGAGCTGTACCTAGTGGAGGGTGACTCTGCAGGCGGCACAGCTAAACAAGGTAGGGACCGTAACTACCAAGCAATACTTCCGCTTCGTGGTAAAATCTTAAACGTAGAAAAAGCATTAGAGCACAGAATCTATGACAATGAGGAAATAAAAAATATGTTTACTGCCCTAGGCGTAACCATAGGTACAGAAGAAGATGCTCGTGAACTCAATACTACTAAGCTTCGGTATCATAAGATAGTAATAATGACGGATGCAGATGTGGACGGTAGTCATATACGTACACTTATCCTGACGCTAGTCTTCAGATATATGAAAGCACTCATAGAACAAGGGTACCTATACATAGCTACTCCGCCACTCTACCAAATAAAAAAAGGCAGTAAGGTGATCTACTGCTGGAGCGATGCAGAAAGAGACGTAATAGTGCGTGATCTGGGAGGAGATAATCTGGATAGCGTAAAACAACAAAGATATAAAGGTCTAGGTGAGATGAATGCTGAGCAGCTATGGGAAACCACTATGGATCCTGAGAGACGTACACTAAAACTAGTAACTCTAGATAATGCGGCTGAAGCGGATAGAGTATTCTCTATGCTAATGGGCGACGAAGTACCACCTCGTAGAGAGTTTATAGAGGCCAATGCAAAGTATGCACGTATAGATGTGTAGTATATTGTTAGAGACGCAGCAATCATAAACCGCTAATCAAAGCATATTAAAAAGCCCGAATACGATATCGTATTCGGGCTTTTTAATGGTATCATATTAGCCTCACTTGTTATCCTGAGCATCTTATACCAACCTAAGTTTGAATTTTATTATATTAGAACAAAAAACAATTCCGTAGCTAAGGCTACGGAACCATTTTTTGCCGCTATAAACCTGAAAAGAATTCAATCTATTTAGCCGACATTTAAAATCTAAATTGGTCTTATATAGCTTGAGTATAGGTCTATATAGCCAAAATCTCTGCTAGCTCTATTAGTGCAGGATCCACGGACTTCTTGCCATTGATAGCTAGCTCAAATGGAGTATACGTGACCTTGTCACTCACTATTCCTACTGTGACCGACGTCTTCCCATCTAAAAGAGCCTTTACCGCCTCAGAGCCCAATCTCGATGCCAGTATTCGATCCCTAGCACTTGGACTACCTCCACGCTGCACATGGCCTAGTATAGTACTTCGTATCTTTAAGTCAGGATAAAGTTCTGTAAGCTTTTTCTCAAGCACTAGTGCTCCTCCCTGTTCATCGCCTTCCGCTACTATAATGATACTAAAAGACTTCTTTCGTTTACCAGGTCTATTGAAATGCTTTAATACTTTATCCCAGTCTCCCTGATCTTCAGGTATGAGAGCACCTTCTGCTCCACCGGCTATAGCTACGTCTAAAGCTATAAAACCACTGTCTCGACCCATTACCTCTACTATAAATACTCGCTCGTGACTGTGAGCAGTATCTCGTATCCTATCTATAGAGTCTAGTGCAGTATTAATAGCCGTATCATATCCTATGGTATAATCTGTACCATATAAATCATTATCTATAGTCCCAGGCAAACCGATACAAGGAATCCCAAACTCCTCGTTTAGCACCTTTGCTCCAGCATAAGAACCATTACCACCAATACATATTAATGCATCTATATCATGTTTTTTTAGGTTATTATGTGCTTTCTTTCTACCCTTTGGAGTCATAAAATCTTCACTGCGGGCAGTCTTCAGAAATGTACCTCCACGTTGTATTATGTTAGCAACAGACTGCCTATCTAAATTTATGATTTCGCCATGTATCATCCCTTCATAACCACGCTTTATCCCCTTCACGATAAGACCATGATATATGGCAGTACGCACTACTGCTCTTACTGCAGCATTCATACCCGGAGCATCACCTCCACTTGTATACACTCCTATTGTCTTCATTCTAATTTTTATTTCTGTTTCACAAAATAAAAGGGTCGATGCTTAGCATCGACCCTTTTATGATATTATTAGTAAACAAGTTACCGATTATTGCTGCTTTTTGTATTTAAACTCTACGTAATCATTATTATCAGCACCTGCTGTAGAAACAACATCAGTTATTTCTACCAATGCATAACTACCTGAACTCTGAAGATTAAGAAGATAAACGTCTCCTTTTGTTATTTTTACAAAAGATGTTGGGATCTCACCAGAAGCCCAAGCCGCAGCTATCTCAGAATCATTAGTAATAGATGCCCAAGAAGAAGCACTCACTTTTTTAAACGTAGTACCGTTTCTAGAAGTCCATCTAGCTGGCCAGCTAGAAGTCTCAGCTGATGTAGTAGAATCTTGTATGTCTTTACCAGCATTGGGCTCCGTAGAGCTTAAACTGCCACCTAGCGTAATTCCATATGCACCCTTTAAACCTCCCTGAAAGTTATACACTTTGAATGTAGCACCATCATTATCAACTGTCAAAACATCTAAATTTAATCCCGGATCTCCCAGATTAGTGATAGTGATAGATTTAGAAGTAGAATTACCGTCTTTATCCGCCACTGTAAATGTATAGATCTCAGTACCTGCAGTAGCTGCAGTAGTGCCGTTGTATATATATTCAGCAATTATCTTTTCACTTAAAGAAGAATCTAGAAGTGGTATTTCTGCACCGCCATTTATAGATTGAGTAATAGTAAAAGTCTTGATATTACTGGTATGATTAGCCGTTATGCCAATTTTAAATGACTGATCAGCAGTTTTAGAAATGTCCTCATCAATAAATTCACTTCCGCCTAAAAAGTTTAGAACTGGTTTTGGAGCTGGTGTATTATCATCAGTGGTTCCACAACTTGTGATAAATACTGCACCTAGTGCAACTAGAGCAAAAATTGATAATAATTTAATATTTTTCATTTGATTAATTTTATATGATGCAATTATACAATTATAATAAATACAAATGTTAATTTGACTTGGTTTTTACCATTCACCGCAACACTTTGCAATCAAGTAATGTGTGGCATATCCTTTGCATTTATAGGGTGCCACGACAAACTAAACAAGCTGTAGTGACATTTTGACAATATGACATTTGATAATAAAATAATAATGGGAGGCAACTTCATAGGAGATGAAGACGGATCAGAGATCATATCTGTAATAGCGGATAGTGATTTCGAAGATGACAATACAGGTACCTATCCAGATAATCTGCCAATATTACCACTCCGTAATACTGTACTTTTCCCAGGGGTAGTATTCCCAGTGACCGTAGGAAGAGATAAATCTATAAAATTAATACAAGAAGCTTATAAAGGGGATAGAACCATAGGCGTAGTAGCTCAAAAGGATCAAAGCATAGAAGACCCTTCTGCTAACGACCTTTATCCGGTGGGCACACTAGCTCATATCCTAAAGATGCTCAAAATGCCTGACGGCAATATCACCGTAATCATACAAGGTAAGCGAAAGTTTAAACTGGACGAAATCACTCAAGAAGAGCCTTACTTTAGAGGTAATATAACCGCCACTACTGACAGTAAAGCTGCTAAAGGAAAAGAAACAAGTGCTACCGTAAGCAGCATAAGAGATCTTGCCTCTCAAATAGTAGAGATTTCTCCAAACATCCCTTCTGAAGCTAACTTTGCTCTGAAAAATATTAATTCACCAAACTTCTTGGTAAATTTCATCTCCTCTAATCTAAACGTAAGTGTAGACGAGAAACAAGAAATCCTAGAGTTATCTATATTTAAGAAGAAAGCAACTCGAGTGCTGACTTACTTAAATAAAGAACTACAGATGCTGGAGCTCAAGAATAAGATACAGAGTAAAGTAAAAGTAGATCTAGACCAGCAGCAAAAGGAATACTTCCTACAGCAGCAGATACGTGCTATACAAGAGGAGCTTGGTCACGACTCGCCTGACAAGGAGATAGAAAGTTTAAGGACTAGAGGGTTAAAGAAAAAATGGAATGACAAAGTGGGTAAAGCCTTCACTAAAGAGCTAGACCGACTGATGCGTATGAATCCGGCTACTCCTGATTATTCTGTGAGTTTAAACTATGCAGAGTTATTACTGGAGCTGCCTTGGGATGACTTGACCAAAGACAACTTTGACCTTAAAAGAGCAAAAAAAGTCTTAGACGCAGATCACTTTGGACTAGAAAAAGTAAAAGAACGCATATTGGAATATCTAGCTGTTCTCAAACTAAAAGGTGATATGAAATCACCCATACTCTGCCTATATGGCCCTCCAGGAGTGGGTAAAACCTCTCTGGGTAAGTCTATAGCTAAGGCTATGGGTAGAGAATATGTGCGTATGAGTCTGGGCGGACTGCATGATGAAAGCGAACTTAGAGGTCACCGTAAAACCTATATAGGTGCTATGCCAGGACGTATCATCCAAAGCCTCAAAAAAGCAGGAAAAAGCAATCCAATATTTGTATTAGATGAAATAGATAAGATAGGTAATGACCACAGAGGTGATCCATCCTCTGCCCTACTGGAAATCCTAGATCCTGAGCAAAACAGTACTTTTCACGATAACTATGTAGAGCTGGATTATGATTTAAGCAAAGTTTTATTTGTAGCTACTGCTAACAGACTAGATACTATACAGCCTGCACTGCGTGACCGTATGGAGATCATAGATATCACAGGATATACCGTAGAAGAAAAAATAGGTATTGCTAAGAAGCACCTACTTCCAAAACAGAAAAAAGAACACGGTCTGAAAGCAAGCCAAGTGAAAATGGCGGACAAAACCATAGAGATGGTGATAGATCAGTATACACGTGAAAGTGGCGTGCGTACTCTGGATAAGCGCTTGGCTAAGATATGCAGATGGCAAGCCAAAGAGATCGTATATGGTAACGAACCCACTCCTACCATTACTCCTGCTCAGATAGAAGTAATACTGGGCAAAGACAAAATAGAAAAAGACCTCTATGAAACTAACGAAGTAGCTGGTGTAGTCACCGGACTAGCTTGGACTAGTGTAGGTGGAGATATTCTTTTCGTAGAAAGTTCACTCACTAGAGGCAAAGGCAAAGTAACGCTCACAGGCCAACTGGGAGATGTGATGAAGGAAAGTGCGATCAATGCCACTACATGGCTCAAGGCCAATGCAGAAGACTACGGTATAGACCCTCTCATCTTTGATCAGTATGATCTACATATCCACTTCCCCGCAGGTGGTATACCTAAAGATGGACCTAGTGCAGGTATCACTATACTAACAGCTATTACTTCACTCATCACCCAGCGTAAAGTCAAAAATAGACTCGCTATGACCGGTGAGATTACGCTTAGAGGAAAAGTACTCCCAGTAGGTGGTATCAAAGAAAAGATACTCGCTGCTAAGCGTGCAGGTATCAAGGAGATCATCATGTGTAAGGCCAATAAGAAGGATATAGATGATATCAAGCCGAGCTATATCTCAGATCTGAAATTTCACTTCGTAGACCAAATGAGTGAGGTGCTAGAGCACGCTCTTATGAAGACTAAAGTGAAAAATGCCAAGACATGGACAGTGAAAGAAGATAAAAGCTAGCGAAGAACCCTAACAGTACCATAGCGACGTTCAATCGTATTGTTTTCAAATTTCACTTTCATCTGCCATAGATATATTCCATCTTGGAAGCCATTTGTATTCCAAGCTTTAGACGCTTCTGTCTGAAATATTTTCTCACCCCAGCGATTGTAAATTTCCATTGAATATTCAATATCACAGTCAGAGATTGGCTTAAATACTTCATTCAAATAATTACCATTTGGGGTAAATGCATTAGGAATAAATAATGTGCAATTACAATGCTCTAAACTGACGACAAGAGAATCCTCAGCTAAACAACCGTGATAACTTACCGATACCGTAAAAAGCCCACTTTCTAGTACCTTCAAACTATCACCGATAAAACTATGGTTCCATGTTGTCTGAACCACATCCATTGACCTTACTAAATTTTTTAAATAAATCGGATTACAAACTACAGTATCCTGCCCTAAATACGCTTTAGGTCTATTATAAATGGTCAACGTATCGGAAACAACCTTAGATAGTCCGTTTTTAAATAATGTACACTGAGGATAGAATGTGCCTTCTAAATCATAAGCATAAAAATTCTTATTACTTTCATCTCCACTGCCTTTTTCAAAGCGGTGCAAAGCAGAATCCGCATCAATACTATATTGGCAAAAAGTGGTATCTCCCTGACATAATCCGGCATAACTAACCTCACAATCTATCATGTAAACATTTATCGAATCTGTACTAGAACATTCATTTTCTATGGCAGTGACTGAATAACTACCCGAGTTCGTTATTTCAATAAAACTATCCAGACTACCTGTACTCCAAAGCATACTGTCATAAGAAGGTATATTTAATTTTAGACTATTCTCTTTTGTACAAAGAAGTGTATCACTACCTATATGGAGGTTAGGTGATTTGTAAATGGTTACCGAATCTTCCGTTCTTATGTTTCCGGCAGGTAGTTTAACATTTGATTTGACACAATAGGTGCCCGGCTCTGCGTAGCGATGTTTCACTTGATTACTTCTAGAAACCAGAGTAGTCCCATCGCCAAAATCCCACTCAACACTATCAAACGGAACAAAAACCTCTATCCCTAATATTGTACTATCCTGAGTACAAGTTTTTGCAACTTGTAGGTCGCTTATTCTTGGCGAATTAAAATAATATTCAAACGGTAAACCACGAATAACACGTCCACTTCCTAAGCTGATAGACTCTTTCTCAAACAGACATGCCTTCCCTTTTTTGTTTGGATATCTTATCCATGATAGCGACTCTTTTTTAGTAACATCAGATATGTAGATCTTCCCATCAGGCCCTTTCCTTATATTAGCTCCATAAAAAGAATCCAGCACAGTATAACTATAAACGTCTAAAAATAATGAGTCTAAGTCTATTTGTTTTAAATTATAAACTGATAATCTGCCAGGTTGGCTAGCATGTATTCCCTTAACATATAAATACTTGCCATCAGGAGATGAACAATAGTATGTAAAATGATCTATATTCTTTGATTTTTTTAGCCACTTTAGCTTTCCAGTGTTTTTGTCAAAGCTATAGAATTGAACAAAACTCTCTTTATAGTCTTGCCCTTTCATAATAGCCATGTCTCCTGTGCCCAAAAATTCCAAACCATAATTCTGATTATCCTCCAGACTACTTCTTACTGGCACCAAATTAAAACCATTCTCATCAAATTTATGAGAATACACATTTTTAGACGCAGCTATACTATAGACTATCCAAAAATTGTCAGAATTATCCTCTTTTATAATATGCACAAATTCTCTCGGCCCATTGCTTATTTTTACATTCTTTGTAGTGACGGCACCGAGCCCACCATTTAAGGCCATGTCCACTACAGAGTAGTGAATAGCATACCAGGTAGTGAATATATAATAAACTGAAGAACTGCCTGGTTTTTTAACTACAATAGAAGACTGAGCACTACTCGTATTCCCTAGCAGACCTGTACCATTACTCATTTCCTCATGATTTTTATTCCAGACAGAAATACCATCGGTATAGAATAATAAATTACCGAGTGAGTCACAACGAGTCGATGTTCCCTCTTGTGCACTAGTCTTACCGTCCGAGAGCATCCTCGGGGGATCATACCTAAAGTCAAGTCCTGCTTCCACCCCAAAATACCACCTGTGCTGCTCATACTGTGCCTCGGCTGAAAGCACTTTTACAGAAAGCAATAATATAAGAGCATATCGAAGCATGTTTTTCAAAGTTAATGTTTAATTACAAAAAGCGATTCAATATTGCATTAAACCGCTTTCAAAACCCTAATAACTATTGATTAAGGAAAATGATTAAATGTCATTATATTCGTTGCTGTATCAAAATGGACATATACATCTTGTCCTAAACAGTCCCTAAAAGCAGCTCCATATGTAGGAGGGATTGGATAGGGAACACCTGTATAATTTGGACCTTCATAGGCCCATCTCTCATACCCCATAGAACCATCAAGACGTCTAACTCTCATATGAGTTCCACAGCGACATTCAAGACAATTCCCCGGCCCATCACCACTGCAATAGGAAACACATGGATCACAACCAACTTTTCGTTGTATTGGGGCATACGTTGCAGAGCTGTTAGCTGGCACATTAACGGTAAAAAAAATCCCCCCATTTAGTGATGGACATGTTGGACCCCAAAAGTAATCAGTGTGCAACTCTAACGGACAGTCCAGATCATTTACTACCGTATAAGATGTACATGGTACAGGAGGACAATCAAAAGGACATTGAGCTAGCGTTGATTTGGAAGCAAATAACCCCAATATCAACATCATTAATAAGTACGTTTTTCTTTTCATAATTTTTTATTTGTTTGTTTAAATACTCACCAATATTCATTAGTTGGCCCCATATTATCTTAAAATAAAATATTCGATATACTAATATTTAATAGCTTCGTAAAATGAAAACAGGTGAAAACATCAGAAAAATAAGAGATCTAAAAGGGTTCTCACAAGAGTACCTAGCTAATAAATTAGGCGTGTCTCAGACTGCTATTCATAATATGGAAGGTAATGAGACTAAAATTACCATAGAAAGACTCCAAAAAATAGCAGACATACTAGAGGTCACTCCAGAGCAAATAGTGGAATTTAGCGACGCCAAAGTGTTCAATGCTAATTTCACAGATAGTTCCTCCAATACTGGAAATGTATATGCATTTATAAATGAAAATTTTAAAAAAGAACGCCAACTCTATGAGCGTCTATTGGCAGAAAAAGACAGAATAATAGAAGTATTTATAAAAAAAGATTTATAAATACTTTACCCAGTCTGCCAGTTCTAAAATCACTTGTTCATCTACATTATTGGGCAAGAAGTAGTCCTGAGGGCTCGGTCGCTCGGCAGCTGTAGGAGTAAATAGATGTGTAAGTCCCGGAAAGCTCAGTAGCTTCACATTGGGCATCATTCCCACTTTGCTTCTCCATATCCCAAAGTCTACCATAGTGATCTGATAGTCCTTTTCCCCTTGCATGATAAAGAAAGGTGTGGTCGTATTTTGCTGTAGTGTACTTACGGGATTATAGTCTTTTATCCCATCCCAAAAAGTACCTGGCCAATACGCTAAAAGGTTCTCTGCAGTGGTTTCTATAGTATAGTTGCCGTCTCGTATATTCTGAGCACGTGCTGTATTTTCTATAATAACCTGCTCCTCATCATCTGTGATGAGATCATCGTACTCCGTGAGGTACTTCATCTGATAATCTATGAGATCTTCCAGTCTGCGGGCATTCGCAGAGAAGAGCACAGCTCCGTCTAAATCACCCCCCAGACTATCTGCAATAAGCGGCATAGCATAAGCACCCAGACTGTGACCCAGCATCATATGCTTACCAAAATCCAAGGAAGTATCCTGCTTTATGGTGTAAAATGCAGCTATGGCGTCATCTATGGTCTCATCGTATAAATCAAATTGATTTGCTATCGTTTCAGGATATATATTACTTCGCTTATCATACCTGAAGGTAGCTATACCCTTGCTAGCCAGTCCTAAGGCTAAGTCATAGAAGACTTTGCTGGCACCTACAGTTTCATCTTTATCATTTGGTCCACTGCCGTGCACTAGGATCACTACAGGACATGTATTGCAATTTACAGGAATCATCAATTCTCCGGGGAGAGCGTACGCTCCACTTTTTATCATAATCCTACGTTTGCCAGTGGCTAGTCCCTGACCATACTTAGGTGGAGCATATCCTAGTAAAGTGATAAACAGTCCACTGAGTTTTTTATCTTCATTCTCAGACAGCAGCAGTTTCACTGCTGTTCTTTCAAAATTTAAGATAGCTGACTGCCGTACTCCTCCGTCTAGGGGTTTTTCTATGATATTTTCTACAGATACTAGTTTTCCCCCACTGGCTTCTATTCCTTCCCATACCTCTTGGAGCTTTTCTAGACTCAGACCTTCACACATGGTCTCGTCAAAATTTCTATGCACTTTTTTATACTTATGCTTACCCAGACACTCTGCTACGTCTTCTATAGTCGTCTGTGCATAAGCTCCTTGTACGATAATGAGCAATAGTATGCTCAGTGAATTTTTCATTGGTGGCAAGGTAAGCAATTCACAGATATTCTGTGATTAATTCTCTAGCTTAGTGATTTCCTTTTGACATCCTCGCTCCGTTTTCCCTATGATTTTAAGGAGATGTTTGTTTGCTTTTACGAGTCCTTTATAGTTTGTTTTGATCTCATCTTTAGGAGACTCATACTCCATCTCTTTCGCTATTAGCTTAAGTACAGTCTCACCATAAGAGCTTAGTTTCTTATACCTTCTAGCAGTGATATCTAGATCATCATCAAAATCTTCATACCACTCTCCCGCTCTATTTATCAGCTCTATATACTCATTCGTCACCTCTACCCAACGGCTGTCCAAATCACTCCGCTCGCTACTCATCTTCTTCAGCTGTTTAAATGATTTATTCACTGCCGCATATTCTTTATGAAATGCCTTCATACGACTGATGGACGCAGAGTGATAGCTCTTTATGCTATCTATAACTGTCACACTATCTATGAATAAAAAGCCTGAGGTAGGATTAAACTCGGCCTTGAGTGTCTGTATAGGGTAGTCATAATCATCAAAACCTACTCTTCTGTACGCTATGAGCTTAGAGAAATGTTCACCTACTTCCTTCACATAGTCTATCTCATTTATAATTTGAATAAGAAAGAGATCTTTCTGAGAGTCCCAGTCTATAAATAAGTCTTCTAACGTATCGTGACTTAGTCTAAAGTCTGCTACCAGTTTATCAGTGATACTATCTAAGTCTATAGAATCCTGCACATTATCAAACCTATGTTTAAACTCTACATCACGAAAGTTTTTTTCTTCTAAAATCCTATCCGTTCGCTCTTCTTTCATCTCTAGATTTCGCTTATTCTTTTTGTCTAGCCCTTCCAGCTTGCGGGAGGCACTGGTATATCTCCTAGCGTCTCTTTTTATCACATCTTCGTACCTACCATTATATTCTTCTTGTATTTCGGCCTTAGCCGCATTATTTCTCACGTTAGAGGCAAATTCCTGAGCAAGTAACCCAAGATTTTCTTCTGCTGCTTTCTTGGCTATTTGGACATCTTCTACTGCAGTCTGATACTCACGAGCATTATTAGACTCATCTTCCTTAGCCTCTAGATATCTCTTTTGGGCTTTATAAAAATAGCTGCCTGCATAAGTGTATGTATTGAATCTATTGAAATCGTATGTCAGCGGACCTTGATAAATCACCTTTTCAAAGTCATTCATACCTACATACTTCAGTAACTCAACGTCATTTACCTTTTCGGGTTTGGTATCTGCTTTAGTTTTGAGGTAGTAGAAAGTACTGTCTGTTCTGAATTCTTCTATACTGACAGGCTCATTTCTGAGTTGCCACATAGGGATACTGGCTAAGTGATCTGTACTAAAATACGCTCCAGATTTCAAAAAATAAGTATCGTGTGGCTTAAAGACAAATTTAGGATCATACTTATAGACTTGTCTGTCCCATCGCTTAAATGCTTTAGCAATTTTAGTCAGAAAATCAGGCTTGTACCATTCCACATATCCTGCATCCCACGTATTGTCTATTAGGTACCAGTCACCATCTACTCTTACCGCATTCCAAGCATGCTCATCTAGGTAAAATGTATCACACGCATCTTTTTCTAATGTTTTGACATATCCAGGCACCATCGTACTCACTAGATCTGCATAGGCACACATTTCATTGAATAGATCTGTGTACCCTAAACATATTGCTTTGCGTTTTTTTAAAATGGACTTAGTCCCCGTCCGATCATAGTTACGTCCACTAAATTTTCTGAAATCATACGCTATGTTATGAGTAATCCACTTATGTATAGCAATCACTTTCTGTCTTTCAGAGTCAGCGTTTGCTATCACCTTAGCAGTAAGCTTAGCTACATCCTTGCGGACTAACTTTCCCTTATTCTCTTGGGCTGTAGCCGAAAAAAAAGTGCAGAGAACCAGTAAAAATAAAAGAGATCTATAGGATAGTTTAATCATTTGTCTACGTTTTGGCAGACAAATATTACCTAAAAAAGTATAAGTTAGGCATCAAATTTACGAAGCTGCTTCATGAACACCTCCATATCCTTTGGATAATCAGCTGTTATTTTCAGTGTTTCACCATCCATATCATTAAATTCTAACGTATAGGCATGCAAGGCAAATCGAGCTATCATAGGTCGCTCTTCCTCCGTGCGATTGGTTGTAAAGTTCTTTTTCAATTTAGATAGATAAGGCTGCTTCCCTCCGTAGATAGTATCTGCAGCTATAGGTGCAGACTGAGATGCTAGGTGGATACGTATCTGATGCTGACGACCAGTGATAGGATTACACTCTATCAAGGTAAAGTGTCTATAGTTTTCTAAAGTAGAAAACATGGTAGTGCATGGTTTTCCTTTTTGTTTATTAACTGCACTTCGTCCACTTCTGGTAGTTATAAGTGGCAGATTTACTTCAAATTTATCAAAGCTATGTATCCCATCAGAAACTGCGTGGTAAGTCTTTGCTACCCGTCTTTTCTCGAAAGAAACGGCAGCGTGACTATACGCCTGTGAATGCTTGCTGAGCAGTAGCACCCCGCTAGTCTCCTTATCCAGTCTATGGCAGAGCTGAAGATTTTCGTCATACAGCTTCGCTTGCTCTATCACAGAGTTAGCATCACCTATTCGCTCGTGCAAGCTACTGATACCTGCAGGTTTACATATTGCCATATAGTTATCATTTTCGAAAACTATGTGGTCTTTAAATTTGAATCTTTTCACTCTGCTAGTTTCGTTACTATTTCTTGTATGGATAGATTTTCTTGTTCTCCTAAGGTTAGGTCTTTTAAGGTCAATGCCCCCGACTCCATTTCACTTTCGCCAATTACTATCACGTGGCGAACACCTATTTTACTAGCGTAGTCAAATTGCTTACTAATTCTTTTATTCTCTGAATACACTACACTTTGTAAGCCAGCATCTCTTAATTCTGCGGCTACTCCTACTCCGTAGAGCTGACAGGCTTCATCAAAATGACAAATAAGCACCGTCGCATTTATATGCAGATTTTCTGGCCACAAGCTTTCTGCTTCCAGTATTTCGTAGATACGGTCTATCCCGAAACTTATCCCTACTCCAGATACATCTTTGAGCCCAAATACTCCCGTAAGATTATCATATCTACCTCCACCTGAGATACTCCCCATGCCACTGTCTGGCACTATTGCTTCAAAAATACAACCTGTGTAATAATCTAAGCCTCTAGCTAAGCTGAGATCTAGCTCTATGCGTATATTGAGTTTACTTTCTCCTAAGTAGCGAAGTACTGCTTCTAGGTCATCTATGGCTTCCTGAGCTATTGCGTTATTATTGAATGCTTTAGCAAAGGTGTGAAGATTTTCTACTGTGAGTTCAGCATTACCTATGATGGTAAACAGCTGCTTACACTTAGTCTCATCTACACCATAGCCTACTAGCTCTTTCATGACCCCTTCTTCCCCTATTTTATCTAACTTATCTAGGGTAGAAGTAAATCTTCCTACTGGAAAATCGAGTTTGAGTTCATCCACTAAAGCTTCTAGAAACTTGCGGTGATTTATTTTTACTACAGCACTAGTAAGACCTATAGCAGAAAATGCTTCGTTATATATCTGAATAAGATCCGCCTCGTGAAGCAATGATTTACTTCCTATACAATCTGCATCACATTGGGTAAACTCCCTATATCTTCCTTTAGCTGGTCTATCTCCTCTCCATACCTGTTGTATTTGATATCTTCTAAATGGGAAAGTTATGTCATTCCGATGTTGCACGACGAAGCGAGCAAAAGGAATCGTCAAATCATACCGTAAACCAAGTTTTGATTTAGAAGGCAGCCATTGAAATTCTTTACTTTTATTAAATAAGTCATCATATTTTTCTAAATCCTCCACATCTGTGATGCGACTGCGTAAATCTTGATTACTTCTGATCTTATACAGTAGTTTATCCCCTTCTTCACCGTACTTCCCTTCTAGGGTACTTAAATTTTCGAGTGCAGGAGTTTCAATAGGCTCAAAACCATATTTAATAAACACACGACGAATACTCTGAAGGATAAAATCACGTTTACGCATCACCTCAGGACCAAAGTCCCTCGTGCCTTGTGCGTTAGATGGTTTTTGCATAGGGACAAAGGTAACGAATACCGATTATCGTACTACCTTTTATGCGTGCTATTTAAAATCGTTGTTTAGCAAGCGATAGTTATACTTTTGGATGTGCATTTTTAATGTATCTAGCATCATAACTGTCGCCTCTGGTTTCATAGATGCTATATTTTTGGTATGAGATGCATCTGTTCTATAAGCGTATAATTTCGGCTTGGCTACACCGTTCCACTGCAGGGTCAGTGAATCAGAAGTGCATACATAGACAGTACCATCATACTGTATACTATATCGCCTATTATCTTCCAGTAGGCTTCTGCCTAAGGATTTAAATTTATTCTTCCCTGCTATTTGTAAAACCGTAGCATGGATATCTAAGTGCTGGGCTACCGATGTATCTATCTTAGCCTCATACCTGCCCGGTGCGTATATCATCAGAGGGATAGTATATTTTCCCCTATAAGTGGCGTGAGGTTTAGTCTGATTTATAGAAGTATGGTCTGCTGTGATGATAAAAACGGTATTGGCGAACCAACTCTTACTTTGAGCGGATTGAAAAAACTGACGCAAAGCTTCATCAGTATATCCTATGGACTGATGTATCTCCGACGTACCTTTAGGTAGATTTTTATACTCCCCTGGTATTTTATATGGATGATGACTGCTTATAGTGAATACCCCAGAAATCCAAGGCTGATTCTGCGCGGTTAGTTTCTCAGACACATACTGCAAATAGGGCATATCAAATATGCCCCATGTTCCATCAAAGTACTCTTGATCCGGATACTGCTGCTTAGCTTGATATTCATCTAAGCCTTGAGACAACAAAAAAGGTTTAAAACCCATAGACAATTCGTCTGCAGCATGGTAAAAGCTGGAATAGTAACCTTGCTCATCTAATTTAGAGGGCAATGCAGATAACTCAACCGTACTATAGAGCGATCCAATAAGTGGCTGCTTCATAAGAGAAGGTACTCCACCAAATACAGAAGCCACCGCGTCCATACTTCTCAATCCGTTTGCATATGCATTTGTAAAATTAACAGACACGTTCATCAGACTATCTAAAAAAGGAGTGTAACTCGGTCTGCCAGATCTATTTATTTTAGTATACTCAGCTCCAAAGCTTTCCAGTAGTATCACACAAATATTAGGCAACTTGCCTTCACGTTCATTGAATACCTGAATATCATCTGCTAAGCTAACTTGTAATTCCTCTTCACTAAAATACGGCGTATACTCAAGTGTGCTTTTACCGTATGATTCTAGGAGCACATATGCTGGTGTGATGGCAGTTACCACCTCATTACTTTCTAAATGTGCGTGGCCATCCAAAATATTCAATGGCTTTAAAGCAAAACCTCCTCTAGCAAAGAATACGATAAGGCCTAAACTGGCTAAAGAATACCACACTGATTGCTTCTTAGTGACCCGAAAACTCAATTTAGAATACACTACTGAAACTGCATATAAGGTCAACACCACTAAGATAACGGCAAACCAGTAGTCCATTATATAAGAAAAGAGTATTGTAACGTCTTGACCACCCAACATCTGAAAGAGTTCTATACCTACGATACTCTTACTGATAGGGTAGTAAAATAGAGCTATAACACCGAACACAAGCAATAAACAGTACAACAAAACAAAAACCATTTTACATACCAAAGCCCACCACTTATGCCTAACCCATAAACCAACGCCTACCACTACATATAAAGGAGAATACCAAATAGCTATTGTTTTGAAATCAAACCTTACTGCATAGTACCAGTAGTTTAGTGGATCAGATATAGACACTTGATCCATCATAAAAAACAGCAATACTCTACACAACCAAATAGGAGATAGCAGAAGCAGCGTATAAAGACTAAACTTTATTGTATTTTTTATATTGATTTGCACTTGAATAGATTGCAAATTATGTTAATTTTGCAGTTCTTTAAAAGGAAAAGCTTGTGAAAGTTGAGAAATCACAGACGAGCTGAACATAAAACGAATAAAAGAATTTTACAAAATGAAGAACGAAATACATCCAGAAAGCTACCGCTTAGTAGTATTCAAGGACATGTCTAACGGATTCCAGTTTTTAACTAAATCTTGTGTAGAGACTAAAGAAACTATTACCCACGAAGATGGGAATGAGTACCCCGTGTATAAGCTAGAAATTTCTAGTGCATCTCACCCATTTTATACGGGTAAGACGAACTTTGTAGATACAGCAGGACGTATTGACAAGTTCAATAAGCGTTACGCTCAAAAGAAATAACTTTTTAAACATTAAAAACACGAAAGGCTCTCTATATTTGGAGAGCCTTTTTTTATGAATATAATTCTATTTGACGACGAAGGAAGAAGCAAACTTCTTCCTATGGTGTATACCAGGCCGTGTGGAGATCTCCGAGTGGGAATACTTACCTTAGCTGAAAAATGGGAAATACTATGCACCTGCACGGTATCCTACCTCACAGAAGACTATTTAGCAAGTAAGTATCCTGCTAATTATGCTGATACTAACTATTATGTAAATGGCAGATTATTAGCTGACAAGTCACTTCTAGAAACAATCGTAAATCTACAGGATGGAGAAAAGCTAGTCCACGACGGATGCCTTGTAGCATTCAGGTGTGATCGTTCATTAGAAAACATAAACGATTTATTAAACTATGCTCTCCCACTTACTCCAAGTGAAATAATGGTTTCATCAATAGCATATGGTTATGATCTCTTCTCTCTAAATGGTCAAGAAATTAAAAAAGATTTTATTCTCTTAACTACAGGACGAAAATCCGCAGCACTTTCAGAAACAAATACATTAATAGGTACCCACCTCTTTATAGAAGAAGGCGTTAGTATAGAAGCCACAATAATTAATACTACTGAAGGCCCGGTATATATAGGCAAAAAATCCATTATAATGGAAGGAAGTCTAATTAGAGGACCCTTTTCTTTAGGAGAAGGATCAACAATAAAAATGGGTGCCAAAATATATGGAGACACCACTGTAGGTCCGCAATGCAAGGTAGGTGGCGAAGTAAGCAACAGTGTGTTTTACGGAAACAGCAACAAAGGACATGACGGATTCTTAGGAAACAGTGTAATAGGAGAATGGTGTAATCTGGGTGCCGGTACCAATAGCTCAAACCTTAAAAACAACTATGCTCCAGTAAAATTATGGAACTATGATAAGGGTCGGTTTATAAACTCTGGATTACAGTTTTGTGGCCTGATAATGGGAGATCACAGTAAATGCGGTATCAATACTATGTTTAATACTGGTACTGTAGTAGGTGTTTCTGCTAATATCTTTGGTACTGGATTCCCGCGTAACTTCATACCGTCATTTACATGGGGCGGAGCTTCAGGTTTCACTACTTATGCATTAGCTAAAGTACTAGAAACTTCTAGGATAGTGATGCTTAGAAGAAACATAGAACTTGACGAAATTGAAAAAAATATACTAAAAAATATATTTGAAGCATCAGAGCCGCATAGGTTTTGGGAAAATAAAACACCGAAAATATGAGACAAAAAATAATAGCAGGGAATTGGAAAATGAACCTAACTATAGATTCAGGTAAGAATCTTCTTAGTGATATCATAGATGCAGATCTAAGTAAAGAGTGCTTAACAATAGTGGCTCCATCCAATATCCATCTTAATACATTTAAAGCTATGCTAAATCATACTACTATAGCTTTAGCAGCACAAAACTGCCACGCACAGCCAAGTGGAGCTTATACCGGAGAAGTATCCGTAGAGATGCTCAAGAGTGTAGGTGTTGAATATGTAATCTTAGGTCATAGCGAACGTAGAGAGTACTTCAGCGAAGACAGCTTAGCCATCTCCTATAAAGTAAATGCTGTAATAAATGGCGGCCTTCGCCCTATCTACTGTTGTGGTGAAACATTAGCTCAACGACAAGAAGGCCAACATTTTGAGACGATAAGTACACAAATAAAGCAAGGCCTATTTCAACTCAATGAAATGGAACTGCTGAATTGCGTAATAGCCTATGAGCCAGTTTGGGCAATAGGTACAGGAGAAACTGCAAGTCCGGAGCAAGCCCAAGAAATACATTCATTTATACGAAAAACTATTGCTGATGTTTATGGCGAGATAGTGGCTAATTCAATATCAATATTATACGGAGGCAGTGTCAAACCGACTAATGCAAAAGAGCTGTTTAATTGCCCTGACATAGATGGTGGACTAATAGGTGGTGCATCACTAGATGCTTCTAGTTTTGCCACGCTTACCAGTAGCTTCTAAAATAGGTAACCAATTCCTATTGCGAGCTGATTCAGAGGTTTAAAAGACACCCGAGTGTCTCTGTTTTCAGCCTCTGACTCATATTGCTGAAAATTCAAATTGAAGTCTGATCTAGATTCTATCGAAAGGCGAATATTCCTGATAGGTTCATATGATACTCCTACTAGGGGCATAGTGCCTATGCTCCAAAAGTAACCGTAATACGTATCCCTTGGACCTCTCAAAAACTCCGACTGCCAGTACAGGTCAGAGCCTAAATAAGCATATACTTTTTTGATATCTTCTAATATCAACTTGCGTTGCACCCCTGCAGAAAGTGTGTAAGCTATACTCCCTGTATTCAGTATAGTACTGTCATTTCTAATCTCCTTATCTGTATCTACCAATACACTCATTCCTAGTCTTAGGCTCCATAACTTATTAGGAAGCTGCATTCTATACAAAAGCTCATAACTAGATTGCTCTTTAAACTTAAGAGGTGAAACGACTAAGGACACATCATTTTTAAGTTGTGCCATCGTCAAAATTGGTAAGGAAGCTAAAATCAGTATTAGTAATTTCTTCATGGTTTAGTACAATTATAAACAAAAAAAGGCCTTGATTAAAAATCAAGGCCTTTTAAATAATATTGCTTTATTATATTTTACTTAGTATTAGATAACTCTATACGTCTAGTGCTATACTCCACACCAGCACCAGTAGTGTATTCAGTAGCTATTCTACTTCTCTCTATCCCATAGTTAGCTTCTAAATGATCTATGATAGCGTTAGAACGCTTCCACGCTAACTGCTCACCACTCTTACTCATTGTATAACCTGTTGCAGATACACTCATTTCTGGACACTGCTTCATTTTCTCAGCTACAGCATAAAGTACTCCGTAAGAAGATGGAGCTATTTTAGAACTACCATTATCAAATATGATAGAAGGAAGAGTTACGTTTTCACAATCGCAACACAATCCACCTCCCATTTCAATTTCATTACCTCTAGAATCCACCAACACTCCAGCAGGAGTATTTGTATTTTCATCTAACTCGTCTATAACACCATCACCGTCTACATCAGCAGCAACACCATTTACATCAACATTTTTAGCAAAAACTAAAGGCTGTTTGTCTAAATGATCTGGAACGCCGTCACCATCTGAATCAACAGCTTTACCGTTACCGTATGTATTAACATCTGCTCCAGTAGTATTATCCTTATCAAAGAAATCACCAACACCATCACCATCTTCATCGTTAGCTAACTTTTGAAGTTCCTTTGTGATACTCTTAAGTGAATCCATATCAGCGTATATAGTTTCTAGTGGGTTTAACCAATCATAATGCTCTTCTTCTCCTTTAGTACCCAATTTTATAGAAACTTGAACTCCTACAGTACTGTAGTAATCATATTTTCGGTTTGCATGAATTGGCAGATTAAAGGCGTCTAGATCGTCAGAATTTGTTACTCGAGTTTTCCATTCTACTCCCAAATCTAACCAACTCCCAAAGTTTCTTTTGATACCGAATCCAAAAGGAATAGTAAGATTACTTCCTTTATAAGATGAAGTAGCATCAACCACGTCAGCATTAACAATAGTCGGGGCTCCATTAATATCCACACCAGTAAAAATGCCTGAGGCAATATTTCCATTTTGACCCCAATTATTAGCATACCTCTTAGCATCAACTTCATTGGTAAAGTTACCCTCAGCCTCACTCCAGATAGCACCTAATCCGAAGAAGGTGAATAATTGAATTTTGCGCAAGGGACGAAGAAAAGAAATATTACCCAACGTATAAACTGCTACTACGTCTAAATCTTTAAAATTGTTTTTGAATTCGTAAGAATCTGCTGCATCTTTATTCGAACCATTCGGCTCTGCACGACCTCCTTTTAAAACACCAATATTTCCACTCATCTTCAATCCAAAAGATTGAGAGACAGAGTACTTTATGTGAGCTCCTCCTGAAAAACCTATCATTCGGTCAGAAGCATCGCCACTTAGAGCAGTAGGACTAAGCTGCAGACCTACAGACCATTTTTTAGCCGGTCTGAATTTTGAAAAATAACTTCCAACGTTGCTTTGATCTTCTTGTGCATTTGCACCTAGAAAACAGAACATCGCTAGTGATACCAAAATGAATTTGAATTGTTTCATAATTTAAGTGTTTGTAACTTTAATTGGGTTAAGTATTTTAAGTAAGAGACAAAAGTAATTAAAATATTCTTTATAGCAAGTTATTATATGAAAACTACCTCGGCTTTTAGGTTTTTTTTAAGCCCAAAATACAATTGAATATTTGACACCGACCACGCTAATAATTCAGGATATGCTAAAAGGTGCTCTGTCCTTTCTTGAACCCTATCCTCACAAAAGTACTTTGCTTGTATTTTCAGCACTTTGTTGAGTTCTGGATTTTGTTCACTCTTCTTTTTTATTTGCTCACTCACCAACTCTTCTAACTCTTGCAGTTTAGGTCTGATTTTATCTGCTTTAGCACTCAAACTGAAGCCTTTAAAAGCTAATTCTACGCTCGCATTATAATCCGACAATGAGCCGACCGTTTTAGTATACAAATCAGATAAATACGCTTGTTCCTCTGCTAACTCTTTTGCATAAACAGCTCTGAGTTGATCAGCACTCCCGAACAGTTGAACTACTCCTTTATCTCCATAATTTTTATGAATTTTTTCAGGTAGTATTACTTTGGATGACCTTAAGTGCAAATAAGGCATGGGTAATTGATAATTATCAAATAAACCTTTTAACTGAGACCAGTACTTTACTTCGGCTCCTCCTCCTACATACACTATATTAGGCATCACCCACTCTTGATATAAAGGCCTGAGTGCTGCATTTGGACTTAAGTCTGCATAATTATCATTTACGTAACTATCTATATCCGTGACGACTGCTGAATCTACTTTGAGTCGATCTCCATTTTTCAACGTAAAAAGGTTGTTTTCTCGAATATTCAATTGCCTGGTATGACCTGCAGATTCTAAGTCAGTAGCACAGCCTTCAAGAGCCTGATAATTAGCGTGACTTATTTCGTCTCTGAACACTGGTTTGAATGACTTTTTCAGCTCTGCACTATCTGCATCTAATATTATCAGACCAGTGTGACCCAAGTAACTGTGAAGAAGCTTTCTAAAAGCTACAGAAAGATTCGCACTGTCTGCGTAGATTTCTTTGCACCTATTTAAAAATAAAACTTCCCCATCACCAAAATTAAAATCATCTAGGATCTTCTGAAACAGATCTGAGACACCCTCTGGTTTCATTCTACCTACAGCTCCTTTTTGGTCTGTTTCCCATTCTAGCGTTTTTCCAAATACACTCACCTGAGCTATTTCCTCTAGGTCGTGATCTTCTGTAGCCATCCAAAAGACAGGAACAAAATTCTGACCCTTATATTTATCTTGTAGTTCTTGGGCTATAGCTATGGCATCAAAAGCTTTATATAAAACATACAGTGGCCCGAGTCCAATATGTATCTGTTGACCAGTAGTGACTGTAAATGTATTTTCATTGTGGAGTGACGCTATATTTTGGGCCACTGATACGTTACTATCTTGTGACAAGTCAAATTCAGCATATTGATCCTTGAGTACCTTTACTAATACCGCTCTTTTATCATTACTAAAGTTTGCTTTATTGGATATCGCTTTCTCTATGTCTGCTATGGAAGAGTAAGATTTAAAGCTATCTAGTTTATCACTGAAGTAGTACTCCTCTAAAAAAGAATTCGTAAAAGATGTATCTCTACGATCTAAGGTGACAGCATGAGGCATATAAACTTATATTGGTTTTGCTATCAAGTCAAAAGCCTCTGCTTTTATTATCTTAGTATTCACAAAATCTCCAAGCCTAAAATACCCTTCATCCAGTGACATAATCACTTCGTTATCTACTTCTGGAGAATCATACTGCGTGCGACCTATATAGCTATCGCCTTCAACTCTATCTATCAGAATTCGCTGATTTGTACCGATCAGAGCTTCATTATGCATAGCACTGATATCATGCTGAAGAGCCATCACTTGATCTGCTCTAGCTGATTTAACAGTCTCTGCTACGTGATCTTCTAAAGTACCAGCGTGTGTTCCCCCTTCATGAGAATAGGTAAATACGCCAAGTCTATTGAACTTATAGTGCTGCACGAACTCCATCAACTCATCAAAATCTTGATCATACTCTCCAGGATGACCCACTAATAGTGTAGTACGTAATGCAATTCCACTTACTTCAGATTTTATCCTATCCAAGACTTCTTCCGTTCTTCTTTTAGTAATACCACGTCTCATAGACTTTAGCACATTATCAGAGATATGCTGAATAGGGATATCTAGGTATTTACAGATATTGGGCTTACTATTCATTATAGGCAACACCTCAAATGGGAACTTAGACGGATATGCATAATGTAATCTTATCCATTCTAACCCTTCTATATCACTGAGTCTGTCCATAAGCTCATGAAGTCTTCTCTCGCCGTACAGATCTATGCCATAATAGGTAGAATCTTGTCCTATGAGCATTATTTCCTTAACACCATCTCTCACTAGATTTTTCGCTTCTGTCACTAAATCTTCCATTGATTTAGAAACGTGTTTACCCCTCATTAGTGGGATAGCACAAAATGAGCACGGCCTATCACATCCTTCAGAGATTTTCATATACGCATAGTGCTTAGATACAGACGACTTTCGTTCACCTAGCAGTTCTTTTTTATAATCTACTCCTACATTTTGGAGTAGCTGAGGTAACTCAAAGGTACCATACCACTTATCTACTTCAGGTATCTCTGGAGATAGGTCATGTTTATACCTTTCTGATAGACAGCCAGTAACTATGAGGTTTTCAATATTACCAGCCTTCTTTTCTTCGGCATAAGCAAGTATTGTGTCTATACTTTCTTGCTTGGCGTTATCTATAAACCCACACGTATTAATGATTATGGTATCTGCACCCTTAGAATCTTCGTGCACTGTTTCTATATCGCCTGCTTGCAGTTGAGCTTGTAGTACTTCAGAATCTACCGTATTTTTAGAGCATCCTAGGGTTACTATTGATACCTTCTTGGGCTTATAACTTTTTGTCTTCATCTTTTTATTTACTAATTACTGTGCGAATAATGATTCAACAAATGAACGTGGATCAAAGATTTGTAAATCATTCATTTGCTCACCTACTCCTATATACTTTACGGGGATATTAAACTGCTCACTTATGCCTATCACTACGCCACCTTTAGCAGTACCGTCTAATTTAGTAAGAGCTAAAGCAGTGACATCTGTAGCTGCGGTAAACTGTTTTGCTTGTTCAAACGCGTTTTGGCCTGTAGAGGCATCAAGTACCAGTAGTACCTCGTGAGGTGCTTCTACTATCTGCTTGTCCATTACACGTTTTATCTTAGACAGCTCATTCATCAGATTTACTTTATTATGCAACCTACCTGCAGTATCTATAATGATAACATCTGCACCTTGCTCCTTGCCGTATTTTACCGCCTCATAAGCAACAGCAGCAGGATCCGTATTCATCCCTTTAGCTACCACCTCTACTCCTACTCGCTCTCCCCAAATTTTTAATTGGTCTACCGCTGCAGCTCTAAATGTATCTGCTGCACCGAGTACCACTTTCAGGCCTTGCCCCTTAAACATATGGGCTAGCTTACCTATGGTAGTAGTCTTACCTACTCCATTTACTCCTACTACCATAATTACATAGGGTTTAGTATCTGTTTGATTTATTCTACTTTCTGTACTGATGAGCAGATCGGTGATTTCTTCTTGAAGCATTACCTGAAGCTCGCCTGTACCAAGATACTTATCTTTAGCTACTCTATTCTCTATCCGTTCTATGATTTTTATGGTAGTATCTACGCCGACATCTGATGAAATAAGAATTTCCTCTAAGTCATTTAAAAAATCTTCACTTACAGAGCTTTTACCAGCAACAGCCTTGGATATTTTATCTATGAAGGAAGTTCTGGTTTGCTCTAACCCTGCGTCAAGCTTTTCTTTTTGCTCTTCAGTAGGTTTCTTTTTGAAAAAATCTAATAATCCCATGGGTTTATATATCAAAAAAAGCTTCCATCTATCAGAAGGAAGCTTAAGTTCTTAAAATCAAAAAAGTAAAGAGAATTACTTAGCTAACGCATCTTCAACAGATTCTGTTGGCATCATCTCTTCTCTAAATGTATATGCACCTGTCTTAGGAGATTTCGCACATCTTATAACTTTGGCCCAGTCTCTACCAGAACCAGCTTTCTTTAGGGTTGCTACTACTTTCTTTGCCATTTTATTTTATCTCTTTGTGTAAAGTTACTTTTTTCATAAATGAGTTATACTTCTTAAGCTCTATACGCTCAGTTGTATTTCTCTTATTCTTGGTGGTGATGTATCTTGACATACCTGGTACGTTTGAACCTTTCTGTTCAGTACACTCCAATATTACTTGTACTCTGTTACCTTTCTTAGCCATTTCTTATATTTTTCCGTTTTTCAACAAACCATTAAGACAAGCAGTTATACCCTTCTTGTTGATCGTTTTCAACGCTGAAGTACTTACCTTTAATGTAATCCACTCATCCTGCTCAGGGAGAAAAAACCTTTTGGTTTGAAGATTTGGATAAAATCTTCTTTTCGTTCTTCTCTTCGAGTGAGAAACATTGTTCCCGCTCATCGCTTTTTTTCCTGTTAAATCACAAACTCTAGACATTCCTCTACTTCTTTTAGAGCTGCAAAGATGATACTAATTTTTATTTATCCAACACTAAGGATACAAAAGATACTTTTTTCTTTTCACCTTATACTTTTCCAGTCCTGGCTGCCACGTTTTACGGATATCTGCATCACTCATTCCTGACTCTATCTTAATCCTAAGCTCTTTATTACCAGCTAGTTTATAAAAAAAATCTTTGAAGTACTCGCCATCCTCAGCCCTATTATTTTCATACATGAGTATTAACCACTTCAGGTTTAGTGTGTTTTGAGATAAAATATCGTCGCTTAAAAAATCTGGTATAGTCTCTCCGACACATTCCTGTCCTAAATACTTTGGATTATCTGATACCCCAGGAATACTTCTTGGGGTGAAACTAAAAGCACCTACTGATCCGGGTCTTCCTATTACTTGAAAAGGAAAATCTGTACCACGACCTATACTCACGTTGGTTCCTTCAAATAATCCAAGATACGGGTAGAGATAAACAGCATTCATATTCGGCAAATTAGGGGACGGTCGCACTGGCAACTGATATAGGCTGTCATGGGTATAGTTAAGACAGGGTACTACCTTTAAATTACAAATCAACTCATTCTTCAGCCACTTTTCTCCATTGATCATCTGGGCGAGCTCACCTACTGTAAGTCCGTGCACTATAGGAATAGCATGCATCCCTATAAATGACTTATACTCTGACTCGAGTATAGGTCCGTCTATATAATAACCATTTGGGTTTGGTCTATCTAAAACCACTACTTCCTTACCCAGTTCTGCACACGCCTCCATGACATAGTGCATCGTAGATATGTAGGTGTAAAAACGAACACCTACATCTTGTATATCAAAGATTACTACATCTACATCCGCTAGCATCTCCGCTGATGGTTTTTTATTTTTACCGTAAAGAGAGACGACATTTAGACTGGTCTTCAGATCTTTACCATCTTTTATAATCGCTCCTGCACTGTGATTTCCTCTGAAACCGTGTTCAGGGGCAAATACCTTTTTGATATCTATACCCAATTGTAATAATGTATCTACTAAGTGTGTTTTACCAATAACAGAGGTCTGATTTACCACCAAAGCTACTCGCTTACCCTGCAGCTGAGATAAGTACAGATCCATACGCTCTGCTCCCAGCAGGATGGGGTATGAATGTGCACTTAGTTTTTTGGCTTTCGTCACCGATTCAGCGACCGAGTTACTAGAGGATTTACACGAAACAAAAATTGCCATCAAAAAAACAATTAATACTGATTTCTTCATTTAAGTTTATAATCTTGCGGAAACAAAAGTATGCAAATAGGATACTACATAGCAAAGAAACTCAGCTTTAGTAAATCACAATCATTTACTAAAACGATCACTCTACTAGCCATAGCGGCAGTATCGGTGAGTCTGTGTGTTGTCATCCTTAGCTTTGGCATACTCCTGGGTTTTAAAAATGAAATCCGTGAAAAAGTGCAAGGTTATGCTGGAGATATAAGCATTAGTAGATATCAATTAGCCAATGGTACAGAGTCCAATCTTTTTGAGATCAACCACTCCTTTATAACTCAACTAAGAAAGGATGAAAGAGTAAAAAATGTATTCCCATTTATCAATAAAGCTGGAATCCTAAAATCAGACTCTACTCTTGAAGGTGTCGTTCTCAAAGGACTTCCTGCCGACTACAACTTTGAGTTTTTCGAAAAGCACCTTAAAAGAGGTGTATTGCCGGCCTACACGGACTCTACAGACAGCTATGACATCTTACTCTCAGAATATACTGCGAGTATCATGAATGTGGATACTGGTGATAGAATCAGTCTTTATTTTATAGACAATGCGGATGTACGCAGACGAAAGCCAAAAATCGTTGGGATATTTAATACGGGTTTACAAGAGTTTGACAAGCAGTTTGCCGTAGCACATCTGCGAGCAGTGCAGCGTGTGGTGGAAACGGACCATACCTACAGTAAGGCTGCAGGATATGAAGTTCGCCTGCATGATTTTAAGCAAATAGATGTCACTAAAGATCACATCAGCACTATGCTGGATTACAATTACGCTATAAACGGGGTAGTAGACCTCTATCCTACTATATTTCAATGGTTAGAAATAGTAGATACCAATGTGGAAGTGATTATCATACTCATGCTGATAGTAGCTATTATCAATATAATTACCGTATTGCTCATTCTAATTATAGACCGGATACCTATGATAGGAGTGCTGAAAGCGATGGGTTCTACTAGCAGTAAAGTCTCCAGCATCTTTAATTGGCAAGGACTTTTCATTGTCATAGGTGGAGTGATTTTAGGCAATGCTATAGCTCTCAGTTTAGCTTACTTACAAGTACAGTATAAATTAATCAAACTGCCCGCAGATACATACTACATGGATGCAGTGCCGTTTACACTGCCACTGTCATACCTGCTAGCTATAAATATCGGTGCTATAGTGGTCTGCTTTCTATTTACCTACATCCCAGTGAGATTGGTAAACAGTATAAAAGCCAGCGATAGTATAAAGTTTAGATAAGAGCCCTAACCTTTACCCGAAGGAACATTCTGATGCTCGTATGGGCAATGCATGCATTTATTACCACAGCAGGTTCCTCTTTTTAGATGAAAAGCTGCCGTAAACACGAGTAGGCCATCCTTATTCGTGTAATAATCTTCTTCTACTGATTTAACTGATTTCCGCACTTTCTACAATATTTTGAGTCCTTGTCTGTTTCTATATGATCACAATCTGAACAAATGGTTCCATCATTAGTTTGAGCCATCTCTACACTGACTATACCCGTAGGCACAGCTATCACCGCATAACCTAGTATCATAAGTACGGCACTGAGAAACTGACCAAGTGCTGTAACGGGTGCTATATCTCCGTATCCAACAGTAGTAAGCGTAACTATAGCCCAGTATATACTACGTGGTATACTTGTAAATCCCGCCTCAGGCGACTCTATAACAAACATAAGCGTACCCATCACTACTACGACTATAAGAACCGCACCAAAAAAGACCGTAATCTTAGCTCCACTTCTTTTAAGTGCTTTACCCATACCTTGAGCCTCTCCCATAAATCTGGTGAGCTGAAGGACTCTGAATATTCTCAAGAGTCTCACGGTACGCAGTATGGTAAAAAACTGAGGCCCGGGGAAGAAGAATGACAAATAGGTAGGTAGTGTACTGAGGAGATCAATTATGCCCCACCAGCTAAGAACAAATTTCTTCTTATCACCACTCACATAAAGTCTAGCTAGGTATTCTAATGTAAAAATACCAGTGAAAAAATACTCCAAATACCGAAGTGGATCGTGGTACTTAACATCTACATTTACTACGCTTTCTAGCATAACAACTACAACACTGAGTAAGATAGCCCACAGCAACCATATATCAAATCGACGGCCCTCTATGGTCTCCGCTCCGAAAATGATTTCGTGCCATTTCGCCTTGTTACTAGCGTACTTTTTATCTTTGATAGATGGAAATTTAGCCATTTTATGTACTACGAAACTAAAACTAATCTAACGGCTTTTATCAACAAGAACGCTAAGAACTCTCTTTGCTGATACGATACTTAATACCTAGGTATAAACCGAAGCCTGTTCCTTTGGTACTCAGTCGAGCTCCTCGTTTTTGAGAATCAGACTCAGCTATATACTCTATATCAAATTCATTTAACACTAAAGAACTAGATCTAGCGGATAGACTTAGGTCTATGAAAAGATCTTTTCCCACGTGTATAAAAGCACCTACATCTCCTCTAAATACAAATCCTCCTGGTCCGAAACCATTGGAATACGTTATCACTTCTATCTCGTCCTTGATGCCTAACTGATCATTGCGTACTTCTTCCGTAAAAGTCTGTGAACCTTCTCGAGAGAGTTTTTTATTAACTATTACATTGAACCCACCTTGACCATACAGTGTCACTTTTTTGCTCAACGGATAGCGATAACCCGCAGCCAGTGAAAGCTGTGTAGTGGTGAACGTAGGGTATAACTGATTACCAAAACCAGTAAGTACAGTGCCATTAGGCTATATTATGTCTATCTCAAATTTCGCACTATAATCATTCTTTACGAGTCCTATCTCCCCGTAAAACTGCTCGGTAATCAGCTTACCTACATAAACTCCTGCACCCACATCCATATGTAATTTGGCTCGTACATTATCATTTTGAGTGACGGTATATCTATCTATTTTGGGTCCCATATGCACTCGGAAGTAGTCTATGGTCTGGCCGTAGCTATGGAGCGATCCTACCAGTATTAAAATCAGCGAATATCTTAAAATCATCTCTCTATCGGTTTTTTCAAAGTAAAGGTTTTCCTATGACAGTCCGTATACCCAAATTGAGCAATAGCCTCTCTGTGTTGAGCAGTGCCATATCCTTTATGCTGTTGCATACCGTATTCTGGATACTCCAAAGCTAGCTTCTTCATATAATCGTCTCGGTGAGTCTTGGCTAGGATACTAGCTGCCGCAATGCTCCTATACTTCCCATCACCCTGTATCACGGTAGTATGTGGGATGAGATCAAACGGCTTAAATCGATTACCATCTATCAGCAAATGTTCTGGCCTTACTCCTAGTTTCTCTATGGCTCTGTGCATAGCCAGTATACTGCAGTTGAGAATATTATACTCGTCTATTTCCTCTTCTGTGCAACTACCCACGGCCCAAGCTATGGCCTTATCCTCTATTAGGATACGCAACTTATCACGCACTGCCTCGGAGAGTTTTTTACTGTCATCTAGCAGCGGGAGTCGCACTCTGGGAGGCAATATCACCGCAGCAGCATACACTGGACCTGCTAAGCAGCCTCTGCCTGCTTCATCACATCCTGCCTCTATGAGTCCTTTTCGTAAATAGCCTTTGAGCATAGAGCAAAAATAGTTAGATACACTGCAATACAGATTAAGTCATCAAATGCCAGAAATAAATCTCAATATTCTATCTGACAACTATTGGCATTTATCATACCATCTCTCAAAACACTATGCTGACTTTTAATATCTCCATTCATATAAGCCAATAAAATATCTAAGTTTGCACGCTGTAATGCTCAAGTATAGAGACGCTATATATAACAACTATTTTACCAATCAGGTAAATAAGCTAGACAAGGATTATCAAGCTATGCTCTCTGAGCAAGCTCGGCATAACACTACCGAACTCATACACCTACTTCCTACGAATAAGGATGCAGTGATTGTAGATTTAGGTTGTGGGTTTGGCACATTTGTAAAACCAGCCATAGATGCTGGATACAAAAATGTGACTGGATATGACATCAGCCAAGAGCAAGTAGATGTAGCTCATAAGCTAGGCATAGCTGCAGTACACCACAGCAGTATTGATGATTTTTTTGCTCTTGGTAAAAAGGTAGACGTTATAGTAGGATTAGATATCATAGAGCATTTTACCAAAGACGAACTCATAGACTTCTTGCTCAATGTAAAGGAATGCTTAAACCCCGGCGGTAAGGCCATCTTCAGAACACCGAACATGGATGCTCCACAGACGAATCTATATGCTTACGGAGATATCAGTCATGAGGTATTCCTAAATAAAAGCTCTGCTCTACAAGTCACTAAAGCTATGGGTTTCCATGAAGTGGAAGTCACCGGTGGCCTAATGCGTAATGGGAATCCTCTACTAGAAATCATCCGAAACATAGGATGGTGGAAATACAAGACGTTTAAAAAGATAGTGCTCTTCTGTACTGCTCGTACATGGCACAATGTGGTCTTCGAACCTAATTTAGTGATAGTGGCTTCCTGCTAAGCTTCGGTAAAATTTGCTATCGCAAATCACTCAGCTTGACACAGTGCTAACTCGCTTCGGTACATTCCGCTAGTGCGGAATACTCAGCCTGACACACTGCTAACAAAAGTGTTTGTGGGAATTAGGTGTCATTCTGAGTTTTCTGCCTGAATAGAAAAGTACCTAAGACCCTCTACCCAAACAAACTCGTCTGGTCCACCACGCCATTTTCTATACGGTATACTGTTCCAGGGAATTTGTTAATCAGACGATAGTCGTGCGTAGCCATAAGCACTGCCGTACCTTGGATGGCTATGTTATGTAGCAGTTCTAGTATCTCATCACTTACATCCGGGTCTAGATTACCTGTAGGTTCATCTGCCAAAATAAGCTGTGGACTATTGAGCAAGGCTCTCGCTATCACCACACGCTGCTGCTCACCTTCTGAAAGTTGATGTGGTTTTTTATCCAGTACGTTAGTGAGACTCACAGACTCCAGCACGTCGTCTATCCTTCCTTTTATCTTAATCTTATCTGTCCAGTCTGTAGCTCTGAGTACAAAGTCTAGATTATCCAAGATACTACGGTCATACAGCAGATTAAAGTCTTGGAAAACCATCCCTATATTTCTGCGGAGCGAGGGAATATCTCTTCTCGCTATAGTATTGAGACTAAATCCTGCTACTGACCCTAGCCCTTCATTGAGAGGTAGATCTGCATAGAGTGTTTTGAGCAAGCTGCTCTTACCACTGCCCGTCTTACCTATTAAATAAGCGAACTCCCCTGCATTGAGTTTCATATCCACTTTACCCAGTACTTGCACTTGATTGTGCTGTATGATAAACGCGTTGTGTAAGGATACTATCTCAGTGTTCATTCGAAATCTAAATTAAATCTACTAGCAAAATCAGAAAGAGCTGGATACTCTCGTGCCAATACAGCAAACTGCTCTTTGGGAGAAAATACCTTATACTCGCTTATCTCAGTAGCATTCACTACACACTCCAGACCGCTGAGGCGATAGCCCGCAGCAGCAAAGTGTCTTATCAGCTTAATCTTGTCTTCTATGATCTGATTTTCTACTATCTTAGATCCTACGGTGATAGTGATAGTGTCATCCGCTACTTTGAGTAGAGGATCTGCAAAAAATGCTGCCAAACTTCCACGCTTTTCAGCTACTAAAATATCAGCGTACTTCTTAAACATCTCTTTGGCAGACGTCTCATCTATAGATTTCAGTTTACTGCTTTCTTCCGCAGATAAAGCAACCGTATCATTTGAAGTGTCATTTTTGACTGTCTTAAGAGCAGTCATAGCACTCCGTAGACCTCCTATTTTTACGGTTTCTATGGGCTCGTTTTCAGAGCCTTTTTTTATTTTTTTTACTACAGGAACATCTGCTGATGTATCAGTGCTATCCTTATTTTCTTCAAATAAATGAGTAAAATAACCTGTGGTCGCGAGTAGCTCTAGCCTAGGCTTTTTTTTTTAGTCACGTCTATAGCGTGCTGAAGTGACGCTAGTTTGATGAGTGCTAATTCTACGTGTAAGCGTTGATTTCTGCTAGTCTTATATGTATTACTCGTCTCTCCCAGTATATTGATAGCATTTACTATAAATGACGCAGTGACCTCCTGTGACTGCTTGTGGTATCTACCTGCTATTTCTTTAGATTTCTCTAGTAGCTGCTGGCTACTAGCATTTTGAGCTACGAGTAAATCACGCATATGGTTCGCTAAACCGTGCAAGAATAGTTCTCCGTCAAATCCTTTTTGCAGTATTTCATTAAAGAGAACTAGAGCAGCGCTTATATCTCCAGCAAGGAAGGTATCTACTACCTTAAAGAAGTAATCATAATCTAGAACGTTAAGATTATCGATCACCTCTTGGTACGATATTTTACCCTCGGTACCGTAACTCGCCATTTGATCAAAAATAGAAAGGGCATCTCGCATAGCACCGTCAGCCTTCTGAGCTATCAGGTGAAGAGCTTCCTCTTCTGCCTCTATTTTCTCATCTATGGCTATGCTTTTCAGATGATCTACTATCTGCTGTATCGTAATTCTGTCAAAATTAAACACCTGACAGCGAGAAAGTATAGTAGGAAGTATTTTATGTTTTTCTGTAGTAGCTAGTATAAAAATAGCATACTTGGGTGGTTCTTCTAGTGTTTTCAGAAATGCATTAAATGCAGCCTGTGAGAGCATGTGTACCTCATCTATAATGTATACTTTGTAGTCACCAGTTTGGGGTGGTATCCGCACTTGCTCATTCAGAGCTCGTATATCATCTACAGAGTTATGTGATGCCGCATCCAGTTCAAAGATATTAAATGAAAAATCATATCCTTCTGGCACGGTACCTTTATTGATTTCCTTGGCTAGTATTCTAGCACAGGTAGTTTTACCTACACCTCTAGGACCACAGAAAAGAAATGCTTGTGCCAGACGGTCATTGGTAATTTCATTGACCAAAGTCTCCGTAATATGCTGTTGCCCTACTACCGTGTCAAAGGTCTCTGGACGGTATTTTCTCGCACTTACTATAAAACTTCCCATTCTCCTGCAAAGAATGTATCTCTTAACGTGATAAACAAGCAGTGTTGAAAAAGTAATCCATTTTGCTTTCCACTCATTTCCATTCAGAGTTATTACTATTGTAACGTAGAAGCTCAGAAGCACTCTTCCAATAAATGAAATTAAAGACTCGTTTTAGCAAGTTATTCCTGCAGTTATCAACTCACGAGTGGATTATATCAGCGGTATGGATAGTCCTTATTTTTATAGTGAATCCTTTAGGAGAGTTTTACGTGAATGATGATTGGTCCTATACCATCAATGCTAAGGCTCTGGCACTGGATAACGCTATCATATTCCACGACTGGGGAGCTATGACTCTTTTTGCTCACACGGTATGGGGTGCATTATTTTGCAAAATTTTTGGTTTCTCCTTTACCGTACTGCGTCTGTCTATATTAGTATTGAGTTTGGTCTGCCTATTGGCATTTTATAGACTTTGTTTGACTGCTCACTTTAATAAGCAATGGGCATTAGCAGGTACATCACTCTTGGCTTTCAATCCATTTTTCTTTCAAAATGCGTATAGTTACATGACCGAAGTTCCCTTTCTTACCTTCCTGATTTTATCCTCTATTCATTCACTCAAGCTTATAGAAAATACCAAAACAAAAAATATCATCTGGGCAAGTTTATTTGCCATCATAGCCATACTCATACGGCAGACCGCTCTGCTAGTTCCTCTTTCATTAGCACTCGTATCTATCGTAAAACCGGGCACATGGAAGACTAAACTACTTCATACTATTCCACTTTTAGCTACTGGGTTTAGCCTACTTTTATTCAATACATGGCGAAAAAGCTCCTTTGGACTTTCTCATAATTTCGGAAAGACGGCTCACATTTTCGAATCACTGACAGATGGTAATTTTATGACCCATTTGAACGAACTGGGCTATTGCTACTTCGGACTCTGGGGATTATTTCTTCTTCCTTTACTACTACTATCTTACTATACACTGTGCCGCAATACCAATAGATATGTGCTCATCATCTCTAAAGGTGCACTCCTCTTAGCTTTCTTAGCCTATAGGACCGCATACCCCTATATATTTATAGGAAATACCTTTGGTAATCTGAAGCTTGGAGTAGTGGGCGTGCCATCCGCATCGCTATCTACCCCTACCCGATTAGGAAATGTGGACTGGGATAATCTGACGATCATAACCTTGTTAGCTGGCTTAGTCCTCTTTCAGTGGATGGTTATCAAATGCATAGAGGGCGTGATACTTATTTTTCAAAGGAAACATAAGTACACAAACTATACTACTCTATTCTCAGTAGTAGCGGTAGTAGGTTACTTTTTGTTCTTAATGATTAGCTACTATAAGTTTGACAGATACTGCTTGACTGCAGTTCCTTTTCTGATACTGATCCTATTGCCCAAGCGAGAGTCTATATTAACTTTAAACCGGGGGCTATTTTATCTAATCACTGCCGTGATAGCTCTCTTTTCTATCACAGCTACACACGATTATATGGCGTGGAATAGAGCCTACTGGCAAGCTACTGAGTACGCTATAGTAGACTTAAAGGGTAAGGCAAGTGAGTTTAATGTCGACCTAATCTACCATGACATGTACGTTAATAAGCTGAAAATCAACAAACAAAGCGATCGTATGAATGGAGTACGCCAATTTGCCTTTTCCTTTTATCCATCAGATACGGCGGTGGTTATCCGTAAGTTTCCGTATGACATCTTTTTACCTCCCAGAACAGACACACTCTACCTGGAGGTGAAAAACGTAAAAAAGTAAGTATAGCCTTTGATTATACGGGCAAAATATTACTTTTGCAGCCGTTAAAATTTTAACACTAATTAAATAATGGCAAAAACTAATTACGAGTCTGTGGTTGTACTTACACCCGTGCTTAGCGAAAAAATGATGCAGGAAGCTGTATTATCATTCGAGAAGCTGATCACAGAAAACGGTGGAGAGCTCATCCACAAAGAGAACTGGGGCCTAACTAAAATGGCGTACCCTATTCAGAAAAAAACAACAGGTTTCTATCAGATTTTCGAATTTGCTGCTGAACCAGATGCTGAAATCGTAGATAAGCTAGAACTAGCTTACAGACGAGACGAGCAAGTTTTAAGATACTTATGTATCAAACTTGACAAGCATGCTGTAAAGTACAATGAGAGAAGAAGAAACGGAGAATTCAACAAAGCTAAGAAGGCGGATGCTCCTGCAGCTGCTAAACCAACTGCTCCAGTAGCAGAAGCGAAGGTTTCACCAGTAACTAAAGACGAAGAGGCTTAATATCATGGCAAAAAGAAAAAGATATAAACGAACGCCCATAGTACGTCCTAAGAAGTACTGTAGATTTAAGAAAAGTGGTATCAAGTATATTGATTACAAGAATCCAGATTTCTTAATGCCTTTCATTAATGAGCAAGGGAAACTTCTACCAAGAAGAATCACTGGTACTTCATTAAAATACCAAAGAAAAGTAGCTGTAGCAGTTAAGAGATGTAGACACATAGCTCTACTTCCTTACGTAGCAGATCAGATGAAATAAGTAGAACCAACTAACTTTAAAAAATCAATGAAAGTAATATTAAAAGATTTCGTGAAAGGGTTTGGTGAAAAGAATGATATCGTAGTTGTAAAAAACGGATACGGTAGAAACTACCTTATACCTCAAGGACTAGCTACTATAGCTACTCCATCTGCTATCAAAATGGCAGAAGAGAATGTAAGACAAGCTGCTCACAAACAAGTAAAATTAAAAGCTGACGCTCAGGCAATAGCTGATAAATTAGAAGGACTTAAAATCACTGTACCTACGAAAGCAGGTTCTAACGGTAAGATTTTTGGTTCTGTGACTACTATCCAATTAGCAAAGAGCTTAGTGGATAGAGGTTTTGATATAGATAAGCGTAAAATTTCTGCTCCTGACATGAAAAACTTAGGAGAGTACAAAGCAAGTATCGGCCTACACAAGGAGATCACTGTAGAAATAGACGTAGAAGTTACTCAAGAGTAAATTCATCTATTCTTTCAACTATAAAATGTAAATCCCGGCTTAGGTCGGGATTTTTTTTGCTTTGTTTTTGGGAATAATACAGGCATAAGCACCTCAAGGTTAGTTTCCATTTAGATTTCAATGCATATATTTGAGTTATGCAAGGAAATAAGTACAACTCAACTTCTAGTAGATCTTCAAAGAATATTGACTACAGATACTTGTTTACATAGTGGAAAAACTGGCTGCAGCAGGCGGGGACGTATGTTTTGGAGTGAATTGGGTTTATGATAATGTTATACATAATATAACATTATGAAAAGTTTAATCTCAATACTGCTATTCTCCGTTTTATCGTTTTCTGCTTTCAGCCAGTCGGATTTGATTGAGAACCTGGTTTTTAAATTCGAAGCAAAATCAATAGATAAAGAACAGTCTTTAATTCAAGTCACTGGGCACATTATTAATAATTCAAACGAATCAATTTCATTTTTGACTAATAAGTGTGATGATTTTGAGGGGTATCTTGAATCAAATGCAGTCAAAGTAACTCCAAGATTAAGTAAGTCCTGTAACGCTTATATAGCTGAAAAACATCTAATAAAGGCAAACTCCGAGTTAGACTTTTCAGCAGTGATTCGTAAGGAATGTTTAACTAAAGAACTTACTCTAAACTTCTTATTCATTCCAATTGATAAAACTATAGACGCGGACGGGAAAATAATTAATTATTTAATTAAAGAATTAGAACTTAAGACGTATAAAATAATTGGTATTAACACAACTGAAAATTAAAAAATTCATAACAAGACCCTATAAGCAATAGCAGCTTTCAGCTTGCTACTGCTCATAGCCAAATGTTATGCTAAATTAGGACTGAATGAAAAATCCAATCATACTAAATTTTTTTGGTAGTCTTGTGCATCTACTAAGTGGATTGTTAGCGGCTATTGTAATTCTGTATTTTCAAAATTGGTTTGGCAGCGGTGATACATATGCATACCTTGTATGGACAATTCCATTATCAGTAGCCATTGCCTTTGTTGGCAAACCAATCCTTAATCTATTTCCACTAAAAAGTAAACTGCTCAGGCTTTTGATAATGTTAATTGTCTCAGTGACAACTTCTTTCTGCTGGGTATATGGAATATATTTAATACTTGGACCTTGGATAAACACATTCAGTATCCCCGTATTCATATTATGGATAATTGGTATGTTTTTTCAATTGGTATTTATTGACAAGTTCATACATACTCAACACGAAAAGACAACAACTAAGGACTACATAAAGATAATTATAGGTTTCCCTACTATCTTGCTTTTATCAGTAATAAGTATCTATGGACTTTCATTCTTAGGTTCATATTTGTCAAGACCTGTACCCACAACATTTTTAATACCAACTAAATTTGAGGGAAGTTACAAGGTGATATATGGTGAAGAATGCGGGATAAATCCTCCCATTGAAAATGGTCGTATAATTTTACAAATCCCTGCATCTGGTATTCTAATAATTCAATCTGAATTTGAAAGCGGAATTATTGACCACGAATATTATTTTATAGATAAAGACAGTAAAAGAACTAAAATTGAAAACTATGATAATTACTCAGATAAGGCTAAAAACATCCCTAGTGTTAGCTTAGTTGGTTCAGGAAGCATGAGTGGAACAACGCCTATTGGTGGGTCTTCCTCAGAATATCCATTGGCAATACATTACACTGATTTCCAAGTATATCAAGACACTATTGCTAAATATAATTTTAAAGAAGAGAGGAAATTTGATTCTTTAACGACAGCCATAGTTGACGAATGTCGGAAATTGAAATACTCAAACCGGTTATAGCAATCACCAAAAATAATAACCAACCCTGTCTTACCTTTTTACGTTTTTTATCATGGTCTTATTTCCACAAAGGCCCAATTCAAAAAACCCAATGTAAACCATCAAAACTCGTTAGCTACTAGCCATAAAAAAGGCATGTCAATAGAACGCAAAACTTTTTTACTGGAGCGTACAGCTAATCCTTTATTTTAAGACTCTTCGCCCTCGGCATAAATTAGTCAATACACCAGAAAGGATTATCCCCCCAATTAAAAACTCTACCCTTCGTGCCTTAAAGCCTCTATGGGATTAATACGTGCAGCCTTACGAGCTGGCCATATCCCTGCTCCTAATCCTACCAAAGTGCATACTAGCAATGCTAAACCTATCCAGTCCCACGGTACTATAAAACTCCCTCCTATGAACCTACTGATAGCATTACCCACCAGCAGACCAAAAATAACTCCCAGCACACCGCCTATCTGACAGATAGTGATGGCCTCTATGATAAACTGATTAAGTACCGTGCTACCCTTAGCTCCTATGGCCTTACGTGTACCTATTTCCTTAGTACGCTCTGTGACAGACACTAGCATAATATTCATAAGTGCTATAGCTGCACCTAATAAAGTGATAGCTGCTATGAAAATAGCTCCCAAAATAATGATATTTAGATTTTCTAAAAGAGCCTTAGAAATGCTGTCACTCTTAATGATACTGAAATTAGATTCTTCCTTTATTTTAAGCTTACGTACCTGTCTAAACAGGTTTTCACTATAACTGGATACAGACTCCATAGCTTCTACATCTCCTACCGCTACTCCCAGATTATAACTCACATTATCTCTAGGAAACTTAGCTCTGGCGAGAGATACGGGCACTAATACTACTCTATCTCCACCGAAGTCAAATGCTCCACCTTTCTTCCCGAGTAGTCCCACTACTAACAACTTCACTCCTCCTACACGTATATACTCATTGAGACAGTCTTCACTGCCAAAGAGCTTTTCTTTAATCTCTTGCCCTATTACAGCTACTGCTATATTACGGTCTACATCTGTGGCATTTAGGTTACGTCCTTCTGCTAATTCATAGCCTGCCACTTGCGTATACCCTTCATCACCTCCTAGTATATTGGTATTGGGGTTAGTTTTCTCACTACCTCTTTTGGCTATTGCAGTCCAAGAGTTATTGCTATTTACGGATACTGTAGCATTGAAATCAAATCTATCTTTGAATTCTGAAGCTTGCTGATAGGATATGTTTTCATAATTGATGCGTTTTGTTTTCCTATTGATACTAAACCCAGCTGACCTGTTTTGGATATTGAACGAATTAGCACCCATAAAACTAAAATTTTTCACCAAGCTACTCTCTATGCCGTCTATAGCGGTAAGTATCCCTACTAATGAGGTAATCCCTATAGCTATAATCATACACGTGATGATGGTGCGAGTCACATTACTGCGTATGGAGGTAAAGGCTTCTTTTATGTTTTGAAACAAGGTCATATCCTTTTCAAAGGAACACTAATCTCAGCCATAAATATCATACATCTACTAATGGTCTTATATTTTCGATTTTTTTGAAGGTAAGAGTAAGTGAATCGTTAATTTCGTTTCATATAATCATGATCCTAGTAGAATTAAACCTTATAGATGTTCTTGTGCATTTACTGTACTTTACTATACCCGCTTTAGTAGTCTTTGGTATCACTTATTTTCTCATGCAGAAGATGACAACCGAGCAGCAAAAACTCCGTATACTAGAACTAAAAAAACAGCAGAATAGTGAAATTACTCCCATAAAGCTTCAAGCGTACGAACGGTTGACACTTTATCTAGATCGTATCAGTCCAGAGAATCTTGTATTGCGACTTTCTAAAAGAGGACAATCTGCTAACCAACTAAGACAGGAACTTACACAAACTGTGCAAAGTGAGTATAATCACAATATCAGTCAGCAGATATACGTAAGTGATGAATCATGGAAGATGATCACTGCCGTAAAAGAACAAATCCTGAATACCGTAGAAAATTGCTATGCTGAATGTGACGAGACTGAATCTGGTCCCGGATTAGGTAAAAAAATACTCAGAACGCTGATGACAGAAAATACTACCCTAACCCAACGAGCTATACAGCTCCTAAAAAAGGAAATTGAGATTGCATTGTAAATCCCTTCTCATCCTGCTGCTAGTCGCTGGGTGCAAAACAGCACCTCGCAGCTACGTGCAGCCTACCCAGAATACTCCAATAGCCGAGAATATAGCAGCTGACGCCAAAATCGCTGAAATGATACTGCCTTACACAGAAGGCATGAGTATGGCTATGGATGAAGTCATTGGATTTTGCCCTGCATTCTTAGAAAAGAAAAAACCCAATAGTGCTTTAGGTAGCATGATGTGTGATGCTGTACTCTTAGCTGCTCAAGAGTCTATTCCAATACAAACCGAAAATTCTCCGAAACTTAATTTCTCCATATTAAACTATGGTGGAATCCGAAGCACTTTAGATTCTGGTGATATTACTGTTGGTGAAGTATTTCAAATCATGCCTTTTGAGAATGAAATCGTAATATTAAAAATGGACAATAGATATTTAGATACTTTAGCGAAATTCACAAATCTAAAAGGCGGAGAACCTATGTCTCTTATAAACATGTCAGAGTTCTATAAAGCTAAAAAAGGCAAATCCTCCTATTTCTACCTTATAACTAATGACTATATGGCTAATGGTGGAGATAATTATGGCTTTTTATTAAATTCTGTCGAACGTATTTCCACAGGCATAAAGATTAGAGATGCTATGATTACTTATATAGAGCAAAATAACCCGATACCATTAGACTATAATTTAAGAGGATTTTGAATAGAAAAGATTTCATATTAAGAGCAGGACTAGTTGCAGCAGGTGCAGCTCTCTATCCGTTAACTGCTTTAGGTAAAGACAGAGATAGATTAGTAATACTTCATACCAATGATTGGCACAGTCACATAGAGCCCTTTGCTGCGGATCATAAGAGATACCCTGGGCTGGGAGGTGCAGCTAAGCGAGCTTCACTTATTAAAGACATACGAGCACAATATAAACATGTGCTGCTGCTAGACAGTGGAGACATATTCCAAGGTACACCTTATTACAACTATTATGGTGGAGAGTTGGAATTTAAACTCATGAGTGAAATGGGATATGACTACGCTACTTTAGGAAATCATGATTTTGATGGAGGCCTAGACGGTTTAGTTAAGCAGATGCCTCATGCTTCATTTAAATTTCTCTGTGCTAACTATGATTTTAGCAACACTCCACTGGCTGGAATGGTACAACCATACGCTATTAAAAAAATGGGACCTTACCAAATAGGCCTATTTGGTATAGGAATAGAACTAGCAGGGCTGGTGCCTGATAAACTCTATGAAGGCATAAAGTATCAAGATCCAATAACAAATGCAAACAAAACAGCACAATTACTTAAAGATAAAGGGTGTAATATAATTATCTGCTTATCTCATCTGGGATATGAATATAAAGGTAACAAGGTGAGCGACAAAGTTTTAGCTAAATCGTCTAATAATATAGACCTTATTTTAGGTGGGCATACGCATACATTCATGAGTTGTCCACAAAGGATATTGAACCAAAATGGGAAAGAAATTTTTATCAATCAGACAGGTTGGGCAGGCATAAACTTGGGACGTGTTGATTATGAGACCACTAGCTCACATGCCGCTTGTATGCTAGGGTATGCATACTCAAAAATTTCATAAAATCAATATCATTTATGTTTTTTTAGAAACTTTTTTTACCCCAACTTGCACCCATATTAGAACGGGATACCGAGCTATTATCAACATTTTAAGCTAATCTTTTAAAAACCAAAAACTTATATGAGCGAACAACACGAATCTGTGTGGAAAAAATGTATTCAGACAATAAAAGACAACGTAAATCCACAGAGCTTTAAAACCTGGTTTACTCCAATTAAATCACTTAAACTAGAAGACAAGGTACTCACTATACAAGTTCCTAGTCAGTTTTTTTATGAGTGGCTAGAAGAGCACTATGTAGCTCTTCTAAAAAAGACTTTAGAAAAAGAACTTGGTGCGGGGTCAAAGTTAGAGTACAATGTAATAGTAGATAGCTCTGGAAACGGCAATAGTAGACCGTACACTGTGAACATGCCAACACGAAACGTGACGCACAATAACAAAAATGAAATGGGAATGCCCATAAACCTTTCTAATAATATACATAATCCATTTATCATACCAGGCCTTAAGAAACTAAATGTAGATTCTCAACTAAACTCTAACTATACGTTCGATAATTTTATAGAAGGCGAATGCAACAGACTAGCTCGCTCAGCTGGATATGCAGTTGCTAATAAACCAGGCGGTACTGCATTTAACCCATTGATGATATTTGGTGGAGTAGGTCTAGGTAAAACTCATCTTGTACACGCTATAGGTAATCGCATAAAAGAAATGTCTAGTACCAAGTCAGTTCTATTTGTATCTTCAGAGCGGTTTATAAATCAATATGTAGACAGTGCGAAAAATGGAAACTATAACGACTTTTTACACTTTTATCAGATGATAGACGTTCTCATCGTTGATGACGTTCAGTTCTTAGCCAAGAAAGAAAAAACTCAAGAAATTTTCTTCCAAATATTCAACTACCTGCACCAAAACGGGAAGCAACTTATACTTACTTCTGATAGAGCTCCTAAGGACCTAAAAGATGTGGACGAAAGACTTTTGTCAAGATTTAAGTGGGGTCTATCTGCAGACTTGCAAAACCCCGACTTTGATACCAGAGTGTCTATACTAGAGCAGAAAATGTACCAAGATGGAATCAAGTTCCCTCCTGAAGTTATTGAGTACGTAGCTAACAAGGTTGATAGTAATATCCGTGAACTGGAAGGCGCTCTCATATCACTTATAGCTCAAGCTTCTCTCAATAGAAAAGAGATAGATCTGGATATGACAAAGAAAATGATGAAGAACTTTGTGAAGAATTCATCAAGAGAAATATCTATAGAATTCATACAGAAACTAGTATCAGACTACTTCGGTGTGAGTGTAGATCTTATGAAGTCCAAGACGCGTAAACGTGAGATAGTACAAGCTCGTCAAATCTCTATGTTCTTTGCTAAGCAGCTTACACAGGCTAGTCTTAAAAACATAGGTATGTACTTCGGCGGCAGAGATCACTCTACTGTAATACACGCTTGCCAGACAGTAAATGACCTGATAGACACAGATAAGAAATTTAAATCTGATGTAGATGAGTTGACCAAGCGTATCAAGATAAATACGTACTAAGTCTCAAAACGAATACCCTAAAAATCCCTCTCAATTATCTTGAGAGGGATTTTTTTTTGCTTGGAAAACAACTACGAGATCCGTCAGTTACCAAATCATAAATACTAGAACTGACGCTTACTTCACTTCTAGTATTTAAATTCCTCTTGTTTTCAATGGCTATCCACTCTTTTTACTTGATTTAAATCTTAATCAGAAAGACGTGCATCACAGAAGTAATTATCAAAGTAACAAGAGATCCTTATAGTGCAGACTCCAGTTTTTTGGCAACTTAATCATTGGTATGCTAATACGTTTCTTGATTTGTAATGACTATTTAGATATCAATGAATAATTAAACACTACACGAGCAAAAATAGACATCCATGCTAATCCAGAGAGGTACTCAGTAGAGTTTATGCCACAATGTCAATATCTCAACTATAAAGCATACCTTTGCAGCCATTTTAGATACGCATTATGCAGAACATTAGAAACGTTGCTATCATAGCCCACGTTGACCACGGTAAGACTACCCTTGTAGATAAGATTTTAGAGGCTTGTCAATTTTTTAAAGATCATCAAAAACCTGGTGAGCTCGTAATGGATAATAATGACTTAGAAAAAGAGCGTGGTATCACCATTCTATCTAAGAATGTATCTGTACAATACAAAGGAACTAAAATTAACATTATAGATACTCCTGGTCACTCTGATTTTGGTGGTGAGGTAGAGCGAGTGATGAATATGGCTGACGGAGTACTACTTCTAGTAGATGCTTTTGAAGGACCTATGCCTCAGACACGTTTCGTACTGGAAAAAGCACTACAAGCTGGTCTAAAGCCAGTAGTGGTAGTAAATAAGGTGGATAAAGAGAATTGTACTCCTGACGAAGTACACGAAAAAGTATTTGATCTAATGTTTGCTTTAGACGCAAACGAAGACCAGCTAGATTTCGCTACTGTATATGGTAGTGCTAAGAATGGCTGGATGAGTGATGACTGGAAAAAGCCCACTGATAACATGTTTGCTGCCTTGGACGCTATATTGGATCATGTACCGGCACCTGTGCAGGAAGAAGGCGATACACAAATGATGATTACATCATTAGATTTCAGTAAATACACAGGAAGAATAGCTATAGGTAAGCTTAAGAGGGGTGAATTAGTATCAAATCAAACTGTATCTCTAGTAAAAAGAGACGGATCAGTGACTAAGACTAAGGTAAAAGAACTTTTCTTATATGACGGATTAGCTAAAGTAAAAGTAGATAAAGTAGCTGCTGGAGATATCTGCGCAGTGACTGGACTAGAAGGTTTTGAGATAGGAGATACTATTTCTGATCCAGAAAGACCAGATGCACTTCCTTCTATCAATATAGATGAGCCTACTATCAGTATGCTATTTACTATTAACGATTCTCCATTCTTTGGTAAAGAAGGGAAATTTGTGACTAGTAGACACATCAAAGACAGATTAGAGTTTGAACTAGAAAAAAATCTAGCAATGAGACTAGAGGAAACAGCTACAGCTGATTCTCATCTAGTATTCGGTAGAGGTGTACTTCACCTTGCCGTACTTATAGAGACTATGAGACGTGAAGGATATGAGCTACAGATAGGTCAACCACGCGTAATTATAAAAGAAATAGACGGCGTAAAATGTGAACCTGTAGAGGAACTTACAATCGACGTACCTGAGCATCATAGCGGTAAGGTTATAGAGTTCGTATCTATCCGAAAGGGAAATATGCTTACTATGGAACCGAAAGGTGATATAATGCACTTAGAATTCGAAATACCATCTCGTGGTATCATCGGTTTAAGAAATACACTTCTTACACAAACACAAGGTGAAGCTATTATCTCACACAGATTCAAAGAATTTCAACCACACAAAGGAAATATTCCTCAGCGTATAAATGGATCTCTTATCAGTATGGAAAATGGCAACGCTATTCCTTACTCACTAAACAACCTACAAGATAGAGGTAAGTTCTTTGTATCTCCTAACCAGGAAATCTATGAAGGCCAGGTAACTGGAGAGCACTCACGTCCAGGTGACGTGGTAGTGAATCTTACTAAAGCTAAAAAACAAAGTAACGTACGTAGTAGTGGAGCAGATGAGAAAATCAAGCTTATTCCACCACAATTATTTACACTGGAAGAAGCTCTAGAGTATATCCAAGCAGACGAGTATGTGGAAGTAACTCCAGAAAATATACGTCTACGTAAAATTCATCTAAAAGAAAATGAGCGCAAGCGTGCTAAGAACGCAGCAATCTCTTAAAAATAAACAAACAACTAAAATGCCCAATTCTGTTCTCAGGATTGGGCTTATTTTTGTCCCGTGACCAAAGTACTGTATTATATACTCTTAAAGCCTCTATCCTTTCTGCCTTACAGGATACTGTATGGTGTTTCTAACTTTCTAAGTTTAGTTTTTTACTTCCTTATTCCGTACAGAAAAAAAGTGGTGGTCGCTAATCTTACAAATTCATTCCCAGATAAGTCTAAAAAGGAGATCAATGCCATTTGCAAAAAATTCTATGCTCACTTATGTGATATTATAGTGGAGAGTGTAAAGCTATTTAGTATTTCAACAGAACAAATATCCACGCGATTCACTGTAAATAATCCTGAAATACTACAACCATACTTTGATCAAGGTAAAGATATACTCATTGTAGGAGGACACTATAACAATTGGGAAATGCTAGCCGCTGGCATAGACCAACAAGTACCCCACGATGCCATAGGATTATACAGTAAGCTTAGTAATCCATTCTTTGATAAAAAAATGAAAGAATCACGAAGTGCTTTTGGACTTAGAATGGTGACTACCAAAGATTCCTTTGCTTACTTCAAAGAAGAACACTCTATTCCTCGAATGACCATCTTCGGTGCTGACCAAAGTCCTACCTATAGTAAGTCTGTCCACTGGACCACATTTCTTAGTCAAGATACTGCAATAGCGCTAGGTACAGAACGATTTGCTAAAAAGTACAACCTCCCAGTAGCGTATGGGTCTATCAATAAAGTAAAGCGTGGACACTACACCTTGGACATAAGCATACTTACTGATACTCCAAACGAAACTGCAGAAGGAGAAATCACAGAACTGCATACTAAGAAGCTAGAGCAGCAAATCTTAGCACAACCGGAGTACTGGCTCTGGACACATAAAAGATGGAAAAGGAAAAGATAAAAACATGAATAATCTTCAGAAACCCATCCAAGTAGGTAAAGATGTATTCATAGCTCCCACCGCTACAGTCATAGGCGATGTATCACTAGGCGATGAAGTCAGTATATGGTTTGGAGCCGTGTTACGCGGAGACAGCGATAAAATAAGCGTAGGAGCTCGCACCAACATACAAGACAATGCCGTAATCCATTGCGACCCAAATGATCCTGCCGTTATTGGAGAGGAGTGTATAATAGGTCACTGTGCTATAGTACACGGAGCGAAGCTAGCCAATAATGTACTTGTAGGTATGAATGCTACCGTACTCAACAATGCGGAGATTGGCGAGTTTTCTATCATAGGTGCTAATGCTCTAGTGACCGCAGGTACTATTATTCCACCATATTCTCTTGTACTGGGTTCTCCTGCTAAGGTAGTAAAGAAACTAAGCGACGATCAAGTAGAAGGTATCCGGATAAATGCAAAGGTATACGTGGATAAGGCTAAAGAGTACCTAGCCTATTATCAATCTAAAGAGACATAAAAAAAGCTTCTGCCAAAGGCAAAAGCTGTAAAATTTTTTGTGAGAAATACTAAAATTACTCTTTAAAATGTTTTGGTAGTTAGTTCACCTGAAGCATTCCACATTTTCCACGTACCTACACGAGCACCGTTATCATAATACATCTCAAACCGCTTAGTACCTGCATCGTCCCAAACGACCCATTTGCCGTGCTTCTGGTCTTCTACGTAGGATGCCGTGCTATTCTCGTCCCCCATTGTATTGTACTGAGTCCAGTTACCACTTCGCTTACCGTTATCGAAACTTCCTTCTTCTTTTATTTTTCCGCTAGTGTGGTAGTACAATGCAGCACCGGATAATACACCCTCTTCTACGCTTAATTCAGCCACTTTTACTCCAGCGTCATACTGTGCATATAATCCGCTAAATAAACCTCCATTCATACTGTAGTATTTTCCGTTTTCTACCTTTATATCATTACCTTGGGCCATTGCTATACTAGCAAAAGATACTACTATGAGTGTGAGTATATTTTTCATTTGCGATCTATTCCTTAACATTTACATAACAAATTTAACATTAAATTAACATTAGACCAAATTTTACTATTAGAAAATCTTATTGTGATATATAAATTACATATCTGAAACCGATAGCTATATATTGTGTTCTAATTACCTTTGTATCACTTTAAAAACAAATTATATAAATAACAAATATGTCAGTACTAGTAGGAAAACAAGCTCCACATTTCAATGCAGGAGCCGTAATCAACGGAGAAGAAATCATAGAAAACTTCTCTTTAGCAGAATATGCAAAAGATAGCTATGCCATCTTTTTCTTTTATCCAAAGGATTTCACATTCGTATGTCCTACAGAACTTCACGCTTTTCAGGCAAAGCTTGCTGAATTTGAGGCTAAAGAATGTAAAATAGTAGCGTGCTCTACAGATACAGAAGAAAGTCACTGGGGATGGTTACAGATGGCAAAAGACCACGGTGGTATAGCTGGTGTAACTTATCCTATAGTAGCAGATACTGCAAAGACAATAAGCACTAACTATGGCGTACTTGCTGGCGATTATAACTACAATGAAAAAAATGAGTTAATCGCAACTGGCCCTATGATAGCCTACAGAGGTTTATTCTTAATTGACAAAAACGGAATGGTGAGACATCAAGTGGTAAACGACCTACCTCTAGGTAGAAGTATAGATGAAGCGATGAGAATGTTAGATTCTCTGAGACACCTAGATACTCATGGTGAGGTATGTCCAGCTAACTGGAGCGAAGGTAAAGAAGCGATGAACGCCACTTTTGATGGGGTAGCTGATTACTTAGCTAAGAATTAGATAGTGTATCAAAAAACATAATATATGCTCATATCTATGGGCACTTAAAAAATAAAAGCCTCGAATTTTCGGGGCTTTTATTTTTTGCATTGTTTTTGGTATGCTATTTATATGAAATCTATCTACCCACTTCTCCTAATCTTATCCTTACAGTCATTCTATTCAGAGGCCAAATCACATTTCACGGATATAGAATTGATCGTTTACAATACAGACCTATATGCATCTGACCACACACCTATTGCATTTAAACTCACCAAAGAGAACGGAACTGTTCGATTTACCAAAGGCTATGGAGAAGGTGCACTAGGTTGGCATAGAGTAGATATATCATCAGACCAAGCCAAAGTTGCTCAAGGCCACATGTACATTAATAGATCTGCACTCATAGCAAATAATCATGTAATAGAACTTCACGTCACGATAAAACAAGGAAAACACTATATCTCAAAGTGCTTAGAATACAGACTTCCAGAGATTGAAGGCATATCCCTAAATATAAACACGATTCTACCCTACACTATCTATGAAAAAATCATAGCTGTGGAGACTTTAAACAAAACATACTATCTCACACCCAAATCTCAGTATGCAGGCTTTAGGTATGAAGACTTTCAACTTGAATTTAGGACCTCACTTATTCAAAGTACACAAGAAGAAATAATCTTCAGACCTAATTTTGATACTAATCCATCTAAAGTCTCTCTTTTTGTTAAAAATCAAAAGCTAAACCTAGACACACTGCAGTGGATCTACGTCAAACAGCTAGAGAACTTCAAAGTAGCATTTATAGGCAGAAACGGCTCAGATGGATCCTCTGGAATAGACGGATCATGTGGAGATCTAGGTGAGGATGGAGAAGATGGCGGCTGGGGATATGACGGTGACGATGGGCAAGCCGGCTCAGATGTCCATCTGATTATTTCTAAAGTTCAAAATAAGATAATCGTGCAAGTTTTTCAAGAAGGAAGCTTTAACGAATATCTGCTCCCAATATACTGTACCTTTTTAGCAAACACTACTGGAGGGAATGGCGGAGATGGTGGGTCCGGTGGTTCTGGAGGCTCTGGGGGTGACGCAGATGCAGAAGGAAACTGCGGATCGGATGGCGATGATGGATATAGCGGAACAGGAGGCAGCGGAGGTAATGGTGGAAATATTAAAGTCTACAGCGATATGTTAATCTTAGATTTAGCTAATATTATAATCCCTATTACATCAGGTGGCAAAGGTGGATCAGGATATAATTCCCCTCAAAATGGAAGAAAAGGCTCTGTAGAGTATATAATTCTAAATACTTCAGAAATAGAAGATATGCTGGAGCAAGAGACTTTTTAGTAAGCCTTATTACATTCTTAACTTATACTATTTCTCACCTTGAGCGTATATTCTCTTAGTGCCGTTTTTAGGTCCGAGCCGTGCTCTGCCATATGTTCTTTGATAAATATTGCCGCTAATACGTGAGTAAGTTGCTCACCTTCGTCATCACCTAATATCTCTATAGCGGGTGTCTCTTCATTATACAGAGCCTCTTCTGCAGCTTGCAATTCCACTAAACTGTAGGATTCAGTTATTTTTTTTATTACGGGTATTTTCATTTTAAAGTATAAGTTTAAATTTACTCTTTGGTACAATTCGCTTAGGAGAATCACTCAGGGTGACAAAACTATAATCAATTTAGCACTACTGTTGTCAATTTGAGTGTTCTTCGACCAAAGGAAGAAGAATGTATCGAAAAATGCTTTATGCTAGGCTCTCTATCATCTCCACTACTTTTGGCTCTAGGCTCGTAGCTGCTCCTTGCAATAGTTTTCCTCCTTTGAATACGGCAAAGAATGGAAGACTATTTACCTCGGCTACTTTTCTAGCTTCTGGATTTTCTTCTGCATTCACATCTAAGAAAGTCACATCTGCAAAACGCTCATCGTTTGATAGTCTCTTATACTTCGGTGAAAACAGCTTGCAGCTTCCACACCAGTTGGCAAAATATTTTACCACTACCTTATCATTAGACGCAATCGCATCATTAAAATCATTATCAGTTGCTACTATTATAGACATAGGACAAATGTAAGATGCCGAGGTACTGATTGAGAAATAATAAAATTGATTTGACTATAACCGAAAATTATAGTCCGCTTTTGCGAAGAGTAATTTTAATATCTTCTTTGTCGCTAGCAGTTATTTTGATGTAGCCAGACTCATATCCAGCGTACTCTACTCTATATACTTTGGGACTTTGCACTTGCGAGAGTTCACCCACACCGTCGAAATCAGTAAATAAAGTTACCGCTTCTTCTACTGCAGTTATTTTCACTCCAGTAAGTGGTTCTTTATTTTCATCTAGTACTTTTATTTTCAGCGGATTGTTAGCTGACGCAAGTGCTGTAATAAAAAGGAATATAGCTGTTAGCTGTAATTTCACAATACAATTGTATCGCGGCTATGTTATGCTAATGTTACCCTAACACTAAGAAAATAGGAAGAGTATAAATCCTACATTTGTACCGATGAAAAAGGCAATCATTCTTCTACTTGTTTTCACCGCTTGCGGACCAAAACACGAAGGACCTAACACGTTTAGCGACGAGAAACTCATAACTATTTACGAGCTGCAAGACCGGAGAGATACCAAGGCTCTACTCCCACTTCTCAAGGCGAAAAAAGAAAGCCACCGTATAGCAGCTGCTATGGCGTTTGCCAGTATTCAAGATACTATAGCCATACCGTATCTCAACCAGATGCTCCAGATAGACCAAGATCCGATGCCACGCAGAGCAGCTGCATATGCTCTAGGGCAAATAGGAAGTACTAAGGCTAGAGGCATTTTAATAAAAGCATTTGACCAAGAACTATTCCCTGCCAATAGGCGATATGTGATGGAAGCTATAGGTAAATGTGGAGACTCTAGTACTATTAAACTCTTTGAAGAAAACGAATACCAAGACTCTGCTCTACAAATGGGTTGGGCGTATGGGGTTTTTAGATTAAGTCAAAAAGGATTTACGTCTGACGTATTGAATAAAAGAATGATGAAGTTAGTGAATGACGACAACAAGGACTTGGCCATATTAGCGAGCCATTATGTGTACAGGGATTTGAGGCAAAGAGAAGATTTAGAATTGGTTGATTCGTTGATAGCCGGTCAGAAGTATGATGAAGTGAAGAAGAGGTTTGAACTCCTAACCAGCCAAAAGGTAAAAGGTGAAAGCTTAAAGTGGGAACAATTTGAATCCTTAGATAATTATCAAAAGATAGATTTAATCACTAATAAGGAATCTTGGTCGTGGGAGGAATCTCAGCAGCTTCGTCAATTAATTCGTGATACAACAAACAAAATTGGAGTTAGAAGTGCCGCTTTCACTAAAATTTTCCCAAGGTCACATGGTGATAGCCAAGGTTCTTATCTTGAATCTGCTCTATCTTCTGGAGACATGGCCTTACAGAGTCTTGCAGCTATTGAACTCCAAAAAGGGGGTCTGAATTTCTATAATCCTCATTATTTGACATTATTAAATACCATCAAAACCCAACTCAAACTGCCACAACAAGCAGAAACGCACATAGATGTCTGCAAAGCAATAGAAGCACTTGGTGGCGAGAAGTTTGAAGGATATAAACCACCATACAATAACCCGATCGACTGGGAGTTTGTGAAAACTATTCCTGCAAATCAGCAAGTGCTCATCAAAACCAACAAAGGAAATATCACACTCCAACTCTTCGTCGAAGATGCTCCAGGGACCACTTCTAATTTCTTAAAGCTCGTTGACTCAAGTTTCTATGATGGCAAGTACTTTCATAGAGTTGTACCTCAATTTGTAATACAAGGCGGCTGCCCACGGGGCGATGGCTGGGGAAGTCTAGACTGGACGCAGAGGAGCGAGTTTAGCAACTACCAGACGTACGAAACAGGAACTGTAGGCGTAGCATCTGCAGGCAAAGACACGGAAGGTGTTCAGTTTTTCATCACCCACTGCCCTACTCCACATCTTGATGGTAGATATAGCATATTTGCTAGAGTAGTTAGTGGTATGGATGTGGTGAATAAGATGAAGGTTGGTGATAGGATGATACGTGTGACAAGGAAGTAAGTTCTTGATCCCATTCGGTACTTTCACTAAAAAGCGAAAACTCAAGATGACACAGGACACCATGAATATCCTCGACCTATTGTCAACCTGCGTGTCCGCTGTGGTAGAAGTCTTTTTTTATGCAACGAATTGGAATAAAAAATGTATTACACGGCGAACAACATTCCACTAAATTTGTTCCAATTTTAGATGCTTCTTAAACTCGCTTGGCGAAATATATTTAGAAATAAACGCAGGAGTTTAATCACTACTTCTTCCATCATTTTCGCAGTACTTTTTGCAGTATTTATGCGAAGTCTTCAGTTTGGGGCATATGGCAATATGATAGATAATATTGTCGGCAGCTATATGGGCTACATCCAAGTTCACGATAAAGGTTTTTGGCAAGAAAAAACTTTAGATAATAGTTTCTCAGCAGCTGACATAGAGCACCTTACAGCTTCAGAGAATATCACTTACCTAAGTCAGCGTATAGAAGGATTCGCATTAGCATCCTTCCAAGATGAATCTAAACCCGTAGCACTACTTGGACTAGACGCTGCCACAGAAAAAGAACACATAAAATTAGATGAAAAAGTAATAGAGGGCCGTTACTTCTCAGAAGAGCATAGAGGGTTACTTGTAGGTAAGGGCCTTAGAGACATCATGAAGCTCAGTCTTGGAGATACACTCGTATTTCTAGGACAAGGTTACCAAGGTTCTATAGCGAGTGGATCCTATCCGATAGTAGGATTTATAGATCTCAAAACTCCTGAGTTAAATAAACGGACAGTGATTATGAATCTGGATCAAGCTCAGGAACTATTCGCTCTGCCTGGTCTTATCACCACAGCACTAGTGGGCATAGATGGAGACAACTGGCAAGGAGCTCAACAAGAAGTAATGGCTGCCATAGATACCAATGCTCTAGAAGTGATGAATTGGCAAGAAATGCTCCCTGAACTCAAGCAATTAATTAGTGTAGATAAAGCAGGAGGCACTTTTGTTCTAATGATACTGTATAGCATTATAACCTTCAGTCTTTTTTGCACAGTACTGATGCTCACAGAAGAACGTAGTTTTGAGTATGGAGTGCTGATAGCCATAGGAATGGAAAAGAACAAAGTCATCCAAGTAGCCATCTTAGAAACTATACTAATGGCAATAGCTGGAGTGATAGCAGGATTATTATTTGCATTTCCTTTTGTGCTGTACTTTAATATCTATCCTATAAATCTAGGCGGACAAATGCAAGAGGTAGTAGAGAAGTTTGGTTTTGAAGCCTTGATACCTACTTCATTAGACCCCAGTATAGCACTCACACACTCTGGTATCATCTTTTTGATAGTATTAGTAGTGAACCTCTACACGATTTTTAAAATCAAAAATTTACACCCTATAACCGCTATGCGAAAATGATATTTAAGATAGCATTTAAAAATATTTGGAGAAACAAGCTCCGTAGCTGGACCGTAATCATCGCTATAGCTTTAGGGATACTCGGCGGACTAGCCGTTATAAGTACAGCCACAGGGCTGAGTGATATGCGTCAGCTGAATGCTATAAAAACGTACGTAAGCCATATCCAAATACACGATAGTAATTATCTGAAATACGGGGGACTGAAAGACTTTATAGCCTCAGACCAAGAGGTACTCTCCTACATCAAGAAAAGCGAAGAAATAGATGGAGTAAGTGCCAGATTACGCATAGAAAGTTTCATACAAAGTGCAGGAGGTACCAGTGGAGTAGTGCTCAATGGAATAGATCCTGAAGCTGAAAAACAGGTAACTAACATAGCAGAAATGCTACAAGAGGGGAACTATCTAGAAGACTATAAGAGAAAACCTCCCATACTTATCAGTAAAAAACTAGCTGCTAAACTCAATGCAAAGATAAAAACGACCATACAATGTTCGTTTACAGATGCTAATGGACTTCCTGCCACTGGAGTATTTAAGGTAGTAGACATATTCACTACGAGTAACTCTATGTATGATGAGGTCAATGCATTTGTGCGTTTAGAAGACCTACAAAGCATCAGTGGATTAAACGGCAGCCATGAGATAGCCCTCACACTAAAGGATGAGGAACTGGTAGAACAATACAGAGAGAGACTTATGATTCAGTTCCCTGGACTTCATGTCGCTAGTTGGCGAGGCATCGCCCCTGAACTTGGTTATGCAGATACAATGATGGATCTAGTTATGACTATATTCCTCATAATTATAATGTTAGCTCTTGCCTTTGGAATAGTAAATACAATGCTTATGGCAGTATTAGAACGTAAAAAAGAACTGGGAATGCTGATCTCCGTAGGAATGAATAAGCGTAAGGTCTTTTGGATGATCGTATGGGAATCTATTTTTCTAGCTCTGATAGCAGGGCCATTAGGAATCCTATCTTCATATGCAGCTATTACATTTTTTGGCACATATGGTGTAGATCTAAGTTTTGCGTCTGCGGGACTCCGCAGCGTAGGGCTAGAAAGTGTCATTTACCCGACAATAGATTCTAATTATTATATAGTAATAAGTGTGCTTGTGATTATTACTGCAATACTCTCCTGTATTTATCCAGCACTTAAAGCATTAAAGTTGAACCCTGCAGAGACATTACGTACGGCATGAGTTTATTCGGTCTTCGATACATTTCCTTCCTTTCGTCAGAAAATACTCAGACTCACAAAGTAAACTACTTTCTAACTTCTAAAACAAAATGATAAAAGTAACCGATATACATAAAACCTATGATGATGGTAAAGTGCAAGTTCATGCACTCAGAGGAGTAGATGTAGAAATAAAAGAAGGCGAATTCACTGCTATAGTAGGTCCTAGTGGCAGTGGCAAAACTACCTTGCTCAATGTGATAGGAGGACTAGATACTCCTACCCAAGGTAGCGTATCTATAAGTGCTATAGATATAGCCAAACTATCAGAAAATGAACTTATTGACTTTAGACTAAATCACATTGGATTCGTATTCCAAAGCTATAATCTTATCCCTGTACTCACTGCTAAGGAAAATGTAGAGTTTCTGATGCTACTACAAAAAAGGGATGAAGCAGAGCGAAACGAACGGACTACTAAACTACTAAAAGCAGTAGGCCTAGAAGATCAAATAAATAAAAAACCCAACGAAATGAGTGGCGGGCAACAGCAGCGTGTGGCAGTCGCTCGTGCACTAGCCAGCAAGCCAGACTTCGTGCTAGCAGATGAGCCTACGGCTAACTTGGATAGTAAATCCACTGCAAATCTTTTGGATATTATGCTCAAGCTAAACGAAGAAGAGAATATCACTTTTGTATTTAGCACGCACGATCAGCGAGTGATAGACCGAGCAAAGCGAGTGATAACGGTGGAGGATGGAAAAATTCTGAGTGATGTAACTAAATAGACCTTAGTTCACTTTGGTAAATAGGGTCTGCTGAAATTCTCAGAAGGATGTAATCTGGCTTGTTTGCCAATAGAAGACGTATAAGAATACCTCAATATGCAGCAAATAAGTCAGATTGTATTCTTCTTAGAACATATTTTGCCGAAAAGGCAAAATGACAAATGCACGCATTTTTACAGTTTACAGCGTATTTCATTGCATTTTCATACTAATAACAACACTGTTTTTAAAACTTAATATGTTGAAGATAAGCAATATAAGGTGCTATTTTATCTTTTTTCAGTAGACCCTAAATAGCTTACTTATAAAGCTAGGTAGCCAAGACACCGCATTATGTATAACGAATACTATAAGTGCTAAAGCTACGGTCAGTTTTACTTGCATAAGCCAAAGAGCTTGAGGGAAATAAAACTGAAGCCCCATGGCCGAAAGCACCAAAACCGCCAAAAGACTACTAAAAATCAAGACCTTTCGTAAATCAATCTGAGTATATTTTTTAGCTTCCACTACTGCAATATCTCTCATAATAGCATCTTCTATAGAAGACGGTGCTTCCATAGACTGAGGACTTCCTTCCAGAAGTTTCTTTATCTCATCGTGTTGAATATTATCCATCTCTAAATAGTTATTTAATTTACGTATTTTTCAGCAACAGTTCTTAAATTTTTTCTTGCTCTGTGCAAAATGACTTTTACATTATTCTCCTTAAACTCTAGCACTTCAGCCACTTCTTTTACGCTAAGTTCTTCTAAATAAAAAAGACGAAGTACCAATGCTTCTCTCTCATTCAACCTTTCCAATATTCCATCTATCCAGTTTAACCTTTCAGCGGCCAGCAGTTTTTTATCTGCAGACACATCTCTTTCATCTTGAGTGTGATGTGTACCCTCATTCATATCTACATAGCGTTGCTCCAATTTACAAATCTTAACGCTCTCATTTTTTACGATACAAAGTAGCCACGTCTTAAAAGAAGCATCCTGCCTAAATGCGTATAGATATTTATATGCACTAGTAAAGGAAATTTGCACAGCATCTTTAGACAATTCCTCATTCTTGCAGATGTACATGGCAAGTTTCCATGCGGCATCCTTGTGCAATCGATAGAGAAACCTAAAGGCTTCTTTATTACCGCCTAGCACACTAGATATAAGTTGATTTTCGTCCAATGATTAAACTTCTAGTCTCTTTTTATAGAGCCAATACCTTCATTACGTTCAGAGTACACTTCCCCAGGCCCGCTGTATCGGATAGAGCCTATTCCATCATTGGATAGAGCTAGACTATCTCCCGCATAGAGTTCCATAGAGCCTACTCCACTATTTCTGACCTTCACCATACGAGCTATTAGTTCATTCGTATTCATGCTGCCTACACCCTCGTTTACAGCATAAAGTTGATCCGTATTCCCATATAAATCTATCGAGCCAACACCGCTATTCTTGGCTACTATGCTTTTTGCTTTTGCGGTGTATTCTATAGATCCTATTCCTTCATTTTGAATGTATAGATTTTCCATTTCAAAAGTATCTCTACTCGTAACATGACCAGTCCCACTATTGACCAAGGAATCTAAGTGCTGAGTATAAATCTCTACTTTGATATCCGGACGTATGGTAAAGTCAAAGAATCCTATTTGATCTACTCCTAAATGAATAATCAACTTTTTTCCTTCCACTGTAGAATGATTGGTAACGAGCGTAGCATCATAGGAAACCACCATCATCTCTCTGTCAGAGTTGAAAATCTCTATATCACAGATCCCTTCAGATACCAACTGTAACACACCCGCTATAGACAGAGAATCTACTACCACATCTGCGGGTTTGGCTACTCTAGACAGGAAGTTCTCTCCCTTGCTTAACTGAGCACCGATATAGAATACAATACCCGCAACTATGAATAAGACTGTCGCTAAAAATATTCTATACTTCATTCTCATCTCTCGATTTTGGTTCTAGCACTACCATAAGTACATTGGCTATGCCTAAAAAGAATAGAATAGACCCTCCTATAGCGAAGATTTTATGCATGTCAAACACATTTTGCAATGTGTATCCTATTAATAATCCTAAACCTACTGCTAATAAATTAAGTCCATTTTCCATAGTTTTAGAACGTGAATTTCTCTTCTTAATTTTTTCTAATGGGGGAGGCATTATTCCCTTCTCTATCATAAGAGCACGTTCGTCCATCTCTCTATTTTTTTGTCGGAAATGATATACTATGGCAATGATGGGTATACTAAATACACTAGCGATAGCCACAATAGGAATTAGTATTTGGTGTAAATCTTGCATTTTATTTTGTTTGTTATTCCCCTTATAGATAACACAAGGTAACAAAAGGTTACATATTCTAATAAAAGAATTTCTAGAAACGAAATATCCTAGAAGTGGAGCCCTGTAGATAGACTTTTAGTTAAATAGAATATTAAGTCAAAAGTATGACTCAAATAAAAACGCAGTCTCTACCAATAATTTCTAACTTTGTCCGTTAGATACCTGTATGAGAAATCTGCCGATTATTATTCTATTGTGCCTCAATTTTAGTGCTCTTGCACAGATAGGAGGAACTAGCTCCTTTACTTTTGCTCTATTAGAAAATAGTGCAAGGCATACTGCACTCGGTGGCATCTCCATAGTCAACGGAGATAGAGATCCTGCTTCAGGATTTCAAAACCCGTCACTTATCAATGAAGACATGAATAAGTCCATCTCTTTATCATACGCTAATCATGTTGCTGATTTAAACTATGGTTTCGCGAGCTATGCACACAAGCTGGATAGTCAAGGAATGTTTCTGTTTAGCATGGGGTACTATGATTATGGTACATTTACACGTACAGATATAGCTGGAGATATACTAGGAGAATTTAGTGCGGCTGATTACACCTTTCAGGTAGGATACAGTCGCCAGTACAATGATAAAATAACATACGGAGCCAACGGCAAGTTTCTATACAGCACCTATGCCGCATACGTAAGTACCGCCGGAGCCATAGATTTAGGTATCTCGTACTCAGATACAGGTAAGTTACTAAATGCCGCTTTTTTAATTAAAAACGTGGGTTACCAATTCATCAGATACGATGATGATAGTCCTAGAGAAGACCTTCCTTTCGATGTGCAAGCCAGCATCAGTAAAAAGCTAGCACATAATCCACTACGATTTACTCTTACTCTGCATAATTTACACCGATGGAATAATTCCTATGTGAACGTAAATGCACGTAACAAGGAGATAGACTTAGAAACTGGTGTTGTAAAAAATCAAGAATTAGGCTTTGGAGAAAAAGCGATGAGGCACGTGATTTTTAATACAGAGCTAGTCTTCACAGAAAATTTTCAACTCCGTATGGGCTATAATCATCAGCGAAGAGCTGAATTGGGACCTGAAAACAGAAGAGCTACCACCGGTTTTAGCTGGGGTGTAGGTATAGGTATTAAAAAACTGACGCTTAGTTATGGAAGTGCAGGCTACTTCCCTGGTATTGCATCTAATTACTTCTCAGTGAGTAGAGATCTAAGTTCTACTAAAAGGAAAAAGAGAGTAGTACCAATACCAAGTGAAGCACTTGGTACATAACTGAATGTCTACTTTTCCTTATTTTCAATATTTTTCCTTCCATTCCTTAAAAAGTCCAAAATTAAAATTATGTTTGACAAGCTTTGGAGCACAAAATTAACATAGCAATAGACGGACACTCGAGCTGCGGCAAGGGTACTTTAGCTAAAAACTTAGCTAAAGAGCTAGACTATCTTTTTATAGATAGCGGGGCTATGTACCGAGCGGTCACATTATACATCCTGAATGAGGGCCTAACACTGGAGGAAGTGACCGCGGATCCTGCTGTTTTAGGTAATATCAAAATCACTTTTGAATATGAATCTGAAAAATCATTTTTTGAAACCCACCTAAACGGAGTCAATGTAGAGTCTGAAATACGCTCTATGCGTATCAGCCAATTTGTAAGTCCTGTGAGTACACTGGTAGTCGTACGAGATTTCCTTGTAGCACAACAGCAAAAAATGGGTAGAAACAAGGGCGTAGTAATGGATGGAAGAGACATAGGTACAGTAGTATTCCCTGACGCTGAGCTAAAAATATTTATGACTGCTAGTTCTGAGATACGTGCAAAACGCAGATATGAAGAGCTACAAAAAAAAGGTGTATTCGTAAATTACCAAGAAGTACTACATAATATCAGAGAACGAGATCATATAGATAGTACACGTGAGGCTAGTCCTCTAGCAAAGGCCGAAGATGCAATTACACTAGACAACTCTGCTATGTCTAAAGACGAACAAGCTAGACTATCACTATCTTGGGCTAGGGGTGTAATAGAGTCACTTGCAAGTCATTCTTAAAAATATTATAAAAATTATCACCGTAGGATTTACAGCCTATGTCATATTTTATTTTATTGCTCTTTTTGCTCATCTAGAGCTCATTCCGTTAGCTTGGATTGACGAAATAATGGGCTTGGACCCTGCACTGAGATACCTCAGTGGCAAAGGACTTACTAGCAGAATATGGCCCCAAGAAGGGACTAGCCGCTATTTTATGGCCTATCTTCCGCTTCAGACTTGGTTTCACATACTTCACTTAAAAATTCTGCCCTTTAGTATCTATTGGGTCAGATTTCCTTGGGCTGTCTATCTTATGATAGGTACACTACTTGTATATCTAGGCCTAAAAAAAAATCAACTCCCAACCTGGATAGCACTAGGGCTTTGTATTCTTCTTATAAATGACAAGTCTTTATTCGAAACTACAAGAGCTGTGAGAGTAGAACCTCTTATCTTTCTTCTATTCTCTATTGCATTTTATGCAAAAGCTATGAGCAGACATCATCTACAAAGCATAGCGGCCTCACTCCTATTCCTTTGCCATCCAGATGTTTGGCCTCTTTCTTTAATCTTATTTCTGGATGCGTGTAGCATAAAAAACACAGACTCTGCTCTTCTTAAGCCAAATAGACTTTGGCTTTATCCCCTACTCACAGTAACTGCTTTTTTATGGTCTATAGAATTTAATATACCTATGTGGCTCGGCCAACTAATTCATCAGGGAAGTGAGCACTCGGCATCAGGTAACATTTTTGACAGATTACACAGTCATTTTATTCTTCGTTTTTGGCCTTACTATACCACTCAGCCTTGGACTCCGCTCATTATATATGCTTCATTTATAGGTTCTCTAACAGAAGTATTTCGAAAAAAAATATCTTCCAAGAACATTACAATCTTGCTCACTCATCTAATATGGTTCGTCATACTGGGGCCTTTTCATAGGTACAATTGTATTTTACTTATCCTAGCTATATGGTGGTCTATACCCTATCTAAAAAAGGGAAGTCATTTATTTTATAAAACGGGCATTCAGGTAGCATTTATGCTCTTTGTGATTTTTAGTTCTGCTGATGTAGTTGCTCGGCATCATATGGCACATGCTAGACATGTAGAGCGTAATCCGTACCCTGTTATTCGTTGGCTAAAAGAAGCACTGCCGGATGAGGACTACTTACTTAGTGGACATGCCATAGGATATTATGCTATGAATCATAAAGCTCACAATGGATACATCTTAGCTAATATACCACCATATGACTATAACTTTGAGGAGTATAGTTCTTACTACATAGTACAAGAAAGCCCTTTGAAAGGGCTAAAAACAGTAAGTACATACAGGACTCCGGTTATGAACAGCTTTAACTTTAACAGCAAAACTTATGAAACTCTATATTTAATGCGTGCAGATAATAAGGAGAAATACTTGAAGACTTTACAAGAAATGGATGTAGCTAGTAGAAAAGAAGTTTCTAATAGATAGACTACTTAGGGTCTGCTGAAATTCTCAGAAGGATGTAATATGGCTTGTTTGCCAATAGAAGACGTATAAGAATACTTCAATATGCAGCAAATAAGTCAGATTGTATTCTTCTGAGAACATATTTTGCCGAAAAGGCAAAATGACAAATACAGGTAGTTGCACAGTTTACAGCATATTTCCTTGCATTTTTATACTAATAACAATACTGTTTTTAAAACTTAATATGTTGAAGGTAAGCAATATAAGAACTATTTTATCTTTTTTCAGTAGACCCTACTTAATGAAAGTAACGGTACCACTATCATAGTGTCTATTGCCATCCCAGCCATAGTAGCTGACTATCCACATGTAGACATTACTATATTTAAGATCACCTTCTTTGTACACGGATGACCATCTATCATTTTTATCAGTAGTGGAGAACACCTTCTCTCCCCATCTATTGTATAGGTCCATAGTAAACTCTTTTACAAATACGTCAGCCCAACCGAAGGAATCATTCAATCCATCATTATTGTGCGTAACAGCATTGGGTACGAAAACCTCTGGTGGCTGGATGAGATAGATATCATTACTTCTACTTACAGCATTATGCTCCCCATTATTTTCATAGGCTAATACGGAATACCAGTATCCTCCCCAGTCATAGTCTAGTTTACCGTCTGAAAAATCTAGCTTAGGGCTATTGAGACTTACTATTGGTTTTAAATTCCCAGTATCTACTGATCTCAGTAATTCATATCTAGAAACTCCATCTTGCCAGTCTACATAATCATCCCAATACAGATCCATATAATACCGTGGAGTTCGCCCTTTTTTATTTTGAGCAACTCCTCGTATTACGATGGAGCAACCAACATTACTATACCTACTATTATGTCCGCACTTATCTACCACCTTTAATTTGTAACAATATGACGTAGTATTCACATTCACACTACCATCCATATAAGAAGTATCATTTACATCATAAATAGCCTCTACAAATACCCAAGTGCCTTTATCTCTACTGGACCTATACACTTCGTAAGAACCAAAGTCCGGTTCATCTGATTTCAAAAACACCACCTGAATAGAGTCTCTCAAAACAGTAGTAGTCTTCAAGTAGGTAGATTCTATAGGGATCTCACTCTCCTTTGTACTGCTCAGTAAGTAAGACTTATCTCCCAAAAAGCCACAAATATCTTCTACCACTATATAGTAGGTATAATCCTGATTTCTCGGATCTATTACATCGCTGTCTACATAGACACCTTCGTCCTGCGTATAAATAGTATCAATGACAGACACCAAACCAGACGGAGTGACCTTATACAATAACATTCTATGAAAATAATAGGATTCAGGAGTTGAAATCCATTCTATCTTGAGATCATCATTTTGTGAAAAGTAAAGACACATAACATCTGGAGGCGGCAGCTTCTCCGGCCTGCTCACTATTACGGTTATAGTAGCTGTATCCTCATTAAATACGGGGCAACCTATATCTCTGGCATGGACTCCTATTTTAAACGTATCTCCAGCGTTTTTACATGTAAATAGCATTTTGAAATAGGCGTCTATTTCTCCTATAGCGGCATATTCACTCTGATACTCTGCCAAGTCTAGCTTCAGATATTCTGGTATGTTAAAGGTAACATACAGCGAGTCCATCTCTGGATCTCTTACTTTATAATTAAACTCAAAGGAATCAAAAACTGTAACTGTTACTGTATCTGCTATTAATGTAGAAAACTCAACTTCTTCCATCTCTGGTTTCTGATTATAATTTACCATTGCTAGTTTAAAAGATACATTACTGCATCTCGGGCTAGGATTATTCTCTGAAAATGCTCCTGCAGTAGTAGGAAAATCGGAAATCTGCGTCATGCTTGGATAGTTATTTGGACAACTACTGCATACGCTTTGATATACTACACCTTTCTTATCAAATCTACTCGTCCCACCATCTACGTGATCTCCGGTGCGATTACCCCCATAGTAGGTCGCAAAATCAAGTGCTGCAAGGTTTTCTGTAAATACTATCAAATGAAAATCCTGTCCGTCTGTAGTACTTTGAAAAGCATTAGGAGACAATGGCATATTTCTAAGGTTCTGACCAGCACGCTCAGAATCTGTACCCCACCCACTCACATATATTTTGCCACATTCGTCTACCAAAAAAGCATTTATAGTAATATCTGGTAGACTCCTTCCGCTTCCATACACAGTATTTAGCTCTAAGCTATCTAGGTTAGCAGAAAATCTGGACACGAACTGTTTTCCATTTGCATTACTATAGACATTTCCCTTTACCCCAAAGTTCCCTTCAGTATGACCTGCTACATATATTCTATCTTCTTGATCTAGTTCTGCAAGTAATATCTGATCGTATGATGACGTACCAAAGTATGTAGCTCCCAATATACTATTGCCAGAAGGAGCTAACTTACATATAAAACCTTCCGCTATTCCTCCCAAATTAGTCGCCTGATATCCATCTTCTGCTCCAGCCAGATTTGTACTCGTAGTCCCACCAGCTATCACTACTTCATTTTGGCTATTCAGGTCTATTGAATACAATGCATCTTTGCCGTTACCTCCGTAATACGTACTCCACCTTAATTGCCTTAGGCCAGGATCTAGACTGAATACTACGCCAGACTGTGAGCCTTGATAAATGGACTGTGCTGCGTCTGCAGATACTGGAAAACTAGCAGATTCACTGCTCGTAGCTACATAAATATTCCCTAGGTCATCTAGGTTCACCTCACCTCTGTAGTCATCGGCATAAAAATAATTGGTATTTCTAATCTTAGTTGGGGACCGCCCTATCCCATCATCATCCCTTCTGTTAATGCCATCATCTGCTGACCCTCCTATAAATGTGGAACCCACAAGTGCACTACCTGTATTATTCAGTTTAGTAATGACTATATCAGTACCTCCATTATATGAATCATCATAAGAATCATTGGATACCGGATAGTCGGGGGACATAGATGTCCCAAAGACAATTAAGTTATTATTCTCATCTACTATTAAACTATGAGGATAATCATCTGCTTTGCCACCTAAATAGGTAATATACAATGCTGTAGCTCCGTCCGAAGAATATTTACTTATACCTATATCCCAACTGCCTCCATTAAAGGTAAGATCGTAAGCACCTGGAGTAGTAGGAAAACGCCCATTGGGAAACTCATCATATGGGGAGGTGACTATACCTCCTGAATATAAGTTTCCATCCGCATCAAAAGTGGCAGTAAACCCAAAATTATCTACGGAACTACCTGAGTACGTAGCAAATATCACCTCAGGGTCTATAACTGTTTTAACCTTATTCTTAAAAAAAGGAGTTTCAAAGCCGATGTACTCACCCCGCTTCGTGTACTTCATTTTTATCTGGGTACTGACTCCGCCCTCTACCTCATAGGAAATTGGCATCACTTCACTATACTCTCCAAATCTGGTATCCACATATACTCGTTCATCTGTTACGCGTATGTCATCAGCTCCTTTGATATCTACTAAAATATCTTTTATATCCGCTCCCGGATTTAAAATGAAATTATACTTGAATCTCTTGTCTATGGCTTCAAATTCGAGGTCTATATTTGGATAGATATTAGTATAGAGTACTTTAGTGTGTTTTTTCACATTACTAGCCCACTTAGACTTGTCATCCCCTATGAAATAATTATAGTATTCAGAGTTACTTTTGATGCCATTATGCTCCGTCATATTAGCTCCTACAAACTCATACTGAATGTACTGAAAACCTATTAGCGCTGAATTCTCAGCACCACTATCCAATTTGTTCCCTTTATGATTATGGAATCCCGAAACTATTTCAGCCCATTTATCATCATCACGAAGCAAAACAGAAAAGCCTTTATGATCTAAATAGATAGAATGTGTGCTAAACTCAGCTTGATAATGTATTTTTTTTTCAAACTGCCCTTTATTCTCCATAAAACCTGTCTGCCCGAAGAGGATACAAGAATGAATGATAAAAAAAAAGAACGATATGAATCTAATTTGCTGCAATCTGATATACTGTGCGTAGACGCGCAAGATAGCTAAAAGGTTGCAGAATAGGTGCTCGCTATCTCATGGGGTCATAAGCAAAACTGTGAACTGAGTAGTTATATTTACGTCCACTTGACAATGTGACTGTGACATCAAACGTACTACGCTCTGATAAAGCAGCTTTATCATACTTTGGTTTGAATACTAATGTAGGTGCACCATAGCCTCTTAAAAAAGGTTCTACCTGAACTTCCAATACTTTACCGTCCTGTATTACTTCCACCTTAGCATTAGTGAGATCTCTGTATATCGAGAATGTCCAGTTAGTAAAAAGCATCAGCTGAGGCACATGACCTTTTGGTGGCCAAGCTACAGGTATATCCATGTATTCCGCAGTATCTGCACTGCCGCTATCATCTAATGCCCAGATGACGGCATACTCATTTGTACTACCGTGCCCATATATCTTGCCATTAGGATATAATAGCCACCTTCTATTTCCTGCCGTCGGGTTTTTATCATCCATTATATAAGTAACCGCTAGCGAGGTATTTGCATCTTTTATAAGCAAAGAATGCTTAGCAGCATAAGCTCCGTCGTTGCTCCAGCATCTCCAAGTTCGTGGAGGATCGTGTTCTAATTTATTATTAGCAGTCATCATGAGAGCTGCTTTCTGACAATACTCATTAGTAGCCTCGTCAAATAACACCTCTGGCACACCTGCATTTCTTCTAAAGTAATTGATACGATCTGCCACTTTACTCTGAATCTCAAAATCTACAGTACCTTCATCACACCCACCAGATTTACCATTCCATATATACGGAGATATTTCTTCACCATTTATGTCTTTACCTTGAGTTCTAGTATTAAAGTAATTTTGGTAAAAATCCTCCTTAGCTAAAAGCATTAACTGCTGCGAATGGTCTATGTCTGGTGCTAGCACTATTTTCTCTACCATTATATCCTTGGCCGTACTAAATCTATTAGCAGCTATGAGTAACCCTATATACTTCTCATTGATCGCTATTATACGTTCCAAATTCTCTATTTTAGTATCTTCTTTATACTCATCTTTCATTAATGAGTAGAGTGTTGCTTGTTCTTCCACAGTGGTACGAACCACTTCTTTTTCTGCTATCACTTGCGTTCGCTTTGCACGTAGTTCTGTATTAAGTGGATACTTAATAATAGCTTGTTGCAGCACAAAACTTGCGTAGGGAAACTCTTTGGTATCAAAGGCATATTTAGTAATCACATTCCACCTCTGCTCTAGATCCTTATACAGTTCACTCTTAGCTGTATTGGATATGTATTTATCAAGTACATACTTAGCACTTTCAATGTGTGAGTAAGTTTGAAAATACTCTGCAAGTTTCCAAAGCACATTTTCTGGTTTCTTCTCTACAAATACATCAATCTCCTCTATTTTTCGCACTTCTTTGAGCTTGCTCTTAGCGACTTTTTCTCTTAAAAAAGTATTTATTATCGTATCAATCTCCGCAGTATCCCCTCGGTTTACCTTGTTTTTTATTAAGTAGATATATAATGCATTTTCCTTTTGCAGCAAATCCTTATCATCTGGGTTATGAAGAAGGACCTCTTGTATGTAGTCCAACATTAAAGTACTTGGGGGTATAAACTTCAGCTGAGCCAACACTACATTCTTATGAAAGTAATTTAGCTTAGAGTTGTTTCCGAAAAGCGCTCTTCCAGCAGCTATCATATACTTCGCACTGTCATATTTAGCAGACTGAAAGTACTTATCTACAAAGTACAGATAAGGGTCTATTTCTTGATCAGCTGTCGAGTCTTTTAATTCTACATCGTCTGCATACCAGACCATTAGCTGTCTGTACTTATGTTCTCCCATAGAACTATCTCCAGACTCCACTGAACTTTTAGCTGACATAAAATAGGGATAACGTCTAGTGCTATCTAGCTCATACGCTTTGTCAAATAACATAACCGCTTTTGACTTCTTGTTGATGCCGAACTGACCTTCAGCTTCCTGTATCTGTGCATTAATCACAGCATCTAACACTTCCGTAAATTCTGATTCGAGCAAACTTCTATTATCATCCTTTCTTATACCTTTCTCCATATATTTCACAGAAAGCTTAACTCCATCAGGATATTTTGATACAGTCAGCGGATCTGTACCTAAGTTTATGTATGCTTGGGCGAGGTAATAATAAGTAATCGGATTTCTCTTTAAATCCCTATCCTCTAGAGCGTCTAAACAGACTTTCTCCAGTCGCTTGAAATTTCCTAACTCTGCAGCTTCATCCATTTTACCTGTTTGTGCCATTGCGGGCACTAAGGCTAAAAGAAAAAATATGAACGCGGTAATCTTAAATGCTATTTTCATTATGGTACAATAATATTTACTTTAACTTCAAACTCCAAGCCATAGCTTCTTCTGCAAATAGCTTCTTAGTGGCTGGCCACAGTCTACCAAAAAGAGCAGATTTTTTGTAAGCCTCTAAACTACTCACATTCAGCCAAGTACTATGCGTAAAAAATACATTAGGGTCAGAATCGTCCTGGTATAACTTTACATTTAATATCCCCGGCATTGCGGCTATTTCATCCTTTATACTTTCAAAAAAGCCGATAAAACTAGCCGTATCTTCGGGTTTAAACTTCATTTTTACTAGACGTAGAATCATTTTATTTGGATAACTAATGGTTTATATTTTCGGAGGTTTAAAAGTGCAAGAGCACTACTCTTTTTAATAGCTACCACTAAGTATCCATGATCCGAGAAATAACAGAGTGGATCACCTTCTTGCACATCTGCAAAATTATTAGACACATTGCTCAATTTACTATGTAGACTTAGATTAATAGTATAGCCTCTATCTCCTACAAAACTATAAAATTCTTGCTGCGTGATATTAGTATATGCATTTCCAAAGTGGTCGACAAAAATGACAGTGCCTCTGAGTTCTATTCCATCGTTAACGGGATTTAGACGTGTTTTCACATTGACATTTTCTGCTTTATCTGCTATCAGCGATAAGTCTTCTAACGCAAGTAGGCTTTTCACGAATGGCAAGTACACATTCTGTATTTTATGCTCACCACTAACTGAAGGTACTACATAGTAATCTGTAAAGTCTTCACCAAATATGAGACTAAGTATCCCGTTATCTGGAGCTAAAAAATAATGTCCATTGTATTCAGCAGTAAGGTGCCTTTCAAGAGAAGTAGTCACTACATTGGTAGCTAATATGTGAATAGTTCCAGGAGCAAAGTCCTCATAGACCATAGTGCTTAGATATGCAGCTTCAACTATATCAAAAGGTTCTATACCACTTGTAATTTCTATGAAATCTAAAGGCACATCAACCTGATGCATAGCACCTCTGAACGAGGCCATATAATGGGAATCCGCTCCGAAATCACTTAAAAAAGTTAGTACAGACAATATTAAATAATTAGCTAATTTAGCTGACGAAAATAACGACTCATACCTACAATTACTTAAAATACATTGACAGAAAAAAAATATTTAATAGAAGACATCGAACCCTCTCGATTTTTTGGACCATATAACAGTCATTTTAAAGTTTATAAAGAGAAATATCCAAACCTCATATTGTCCTCCAGAGGCAATGATATTCTTATAAGAGGAGAAGACCAAGAGATAGATATTTTCATAAAAGCGGTAGATTCAGTAGTGAAGTACATCAAAATAAATAAAACAGTAACCTTAGGAGATATAGAACGCATAGTGCAAGGAGATAATAATAATAATATAGCAGGAGATACCAAGGCTGAAAAAGGCATCATTATCCACGGACATAGCGGTCGTATAATCACTGCCAGAACTAAGAACCAACAGGAGCTAGTAGACAAAGTCAATCAAAATGATCTTGTTTTTGCCATAGGTCCGGCTGGTACAGGAAAGACTTACACCGCCGTAGCCTTAGCAGTGAGAGCTCTAAAAAACAAAGAAGTAAAGAAAATAATACTGTGTAGACCTGCAGTAGAAGCTGGTGAGAGTCTTGGCTTCTTGCCCGGAGATATGAAAGACAAAGTAGATCCATATCTTCGGCCGCTATATGATGCCCTTGGAGACATGATACCCACAGAAAAATATAAAGCATACATAGAAAAGGGAATCATAGAGGTAGCACCTCTTGCATTTATGAGAGGCCGTACCTTGGACAATTGCTTTGCCATATTGGATGAGGGGCAAAACACGACACAGACTCAACTCAAAATGTTTTTAACTAGAATGGGGCCCATATCTAAAGTAGTGATCACTGGAGACCTTACTCAAGTGGATCTACCAGCTAGAGTAAAGAGTGGATTAGGTCCTGCACTCAATATGCTCAAAGACGTAAAGGGTATCGGTATAGTAAGACTAAATGAGAATGATGTGGTCAGACACCGATTAGTAAAAGACATAATCAAAGCATATAACAAACACGATAATCAAGAGCAAAATTGAGTTTTAGTGCGCTTAATATTTCATTAAGAACTAAAAATTATTAATTGTGCAAATAGAAACGCTCATGAATTTAAAAAGTTGTTTTTTTATACTTTCAAATAATTGAATATCAGCATTTTAATAATCAATTGTCAAGTCTATTTGAAAAGCGTCTAAATTGAAAAATTGTTCATATCTGAAAGTTGCTGATTTTATAGGCTCACTATATTTGCAGCGCGTCATATTAACGCTAGTAACTGCATGTTTAAAACAAAAACACCAATCGTACTAACGATACTTTTTACATTTATCAGCACTTTATCATATTCAAGTAATAGCATGTCATCAATTTATTCGGAATCTACATTCCTAGCACTTATCATACTTTCTGTAGTACTAGCGGCCATAGCTGCTTTACTTTATGGTATTAAAAGACATCTCTCTACCCTGAGCCAAGAGAAGTTTGAAGAAGAAGTAGAGCCATCTATTTATGAAAGTAAGATTAAACCAATCATAGCTAAATGGAACCCCACTATAGCTACGCTAATAATAGCAGGAGGGCTCTTGGTAATATTGGGAGGGTTTGGATATAAATTCGGCATGGATGAAGTAGGTGTACAGCAAGGATATTCTCCTAGCCAGCCGATTAACTTCTCTCATAAAATACATGCTGGACAATATGAGATGGACTGTAAGTACTGCCACAGCACTGTAGAGAAATCTAAGTCTGCTAGTATCCCGTCACTTAATACATGTATGAACTGCCACAAATATGTAAAAGCAGCGGAAAAATATAACGGAAAGACCTCTCCTGAAATCCAGAAAATTTACAATGCTATAGGTTTTGACGGTGATAATATGGAATATATAGAAGGCTATGATCAGAAGCCTATAGAATGGATACGTATCCATAACCTTCCTGACCTAGCTTATTTTAATCACTCACAACACGTGGTAGTAGGTAAGGTAGATTGTCAAACATGTCACGGGCCAGTAGACGAAATGGAAAAAGTATACCAATACTCTACCTTACAAATGGGATGGTGCATAGACTGTCATAGAGAAAGAGGTATAGACTCTGAAAACAACGACTACTATGAGGAGGCACACAAAAACATGATAGCAGAGGGTAAAGACTACATCACCGTTGCAGAAAATGGTGGACTAGAGTGTAGCAAGTGTCACTATTAATACATACTAACTAAACAGAAAATCACATTATGTCTTCAAATAAATATTGGAAAGGTACAGAAGAGTTAGAACAGACACAAGAGTTTGTTACTTCTAATGCCAATGAATTTTCAGAAGGTCTTCCATTAGATAAAGTTTTTTCAAACGATGACTCGACTAGAGCCAACAGAAGAGACTTCCTAAAATATTTTGGTTTCGGATTAGGTGCCGTTACACTAGCAGCTTGTAATAAAGCTCCAATTAAAAAAGCCATACCGTATACTGAGAAACCAGATAACGTAACCCCTGGCGTACCTTTATACTATGCTAGTAGCTCTGTCAGTAACACTGAAGGTTTTCCTGTTCTTGTAAAAGTACGTGAAGGTAGACCTATCAAATTCGAACCTAATAAAGAAGCTACTTACTTTGGTGGTGGTCTAGATGGTTTAGGTCACTCAGCACTCTTATCATTATATGATACCAATAGACTGAAAGGTGCTATGGTAGCAGGTAAAAGAAAGCCACAAGCTTGGAAAGATTTTGATAAAGAAATAATAGCTGCTTTAAATAAAGTAAAAGCAAGTGGTAAATCAGTAGCAATAGTTACCGATGGCAGCACCAGCTTACTTACGAAGCAGGCCATAGCAGACTTCTCTGCTAAGTATTCCAATACTGAGGTAGTTTCATATGAGCCTATCTCCTACTCTGGTATCACTAGAGCGAATCAAACATCGTTTGGGAAATCTATCATACCCGCTTATAATTTTGACAAAGCAGAAGTAATCGTAAGTTTCGGTGCAGATTTCTTAGGTACTTGGATAAGTCCTATAAAATTTCACTCAGACTATAGTAAGAACAGAGTGCCTAAGAATGGTAAGATGTCTAAGCACTATCAGTTTGAGTCTCTGATGTCTCTTACAGGTAGTAATGCAGATGTACGTGTACCTATGAAAATGAGTAACGTGGGTCAGCACCTCATAGCGTTATACAGAGAATTAGGTGGAGCCACTCCTCACAAAGGAATGGAAGTAGCTGGTAATAATATAAAAACAGTAGCAGCAGAACTAAAAGCTGCTGGAAGCAAAGGACTCGTAGTCTGCGGAAGTAATGACGAAGCAGATCACTTATTAGTTAACGCTATAAATATGATGCTCGGTGGATATGGTACTACTATAGACACTACAAACTACTACATGGGCCAGAGTGCAGATGAGAAATCATTCTTGGCATTCATATCAAAAGCCAAAAGTGGTGCTTACGGTGCAGTTATCACTTTAGGTGCTAATCCAGTTTATAGTCACCCAGATGCAAAAAATGCCTTGGGTAATATACCTGTGCGAATAAGCACAAGTATTACGATGAACGAAACATCTAATAATGCTACTCATATAGCTACTGATTTACATCCACTAGAGAGTTGGGATATCAAGCAGCCATATAAAGGTAGATTCATATTCTCTCAGCCTACTATCTCTCCTGTATTCGAAGGTAGACAGGCTTCCAGTTCACTAGCTACTTGGGCTGGTGCAGATGTATCAGAAAAAAATGAACTATCACATTCATACAACTATGCTAAACAAGTATTTACTAGTGAAGTAGGCGGAGATTTCAATAAGGCAATAGAAATGGGTGTTGTAGAAAATACTTCAGCTGATAGTATGCCTTCATTTAATATAACTGGAGGATCAGCAGCAGACGCCTTATCCAATCGAAAAGGAGCAGATAAAGAACTCGTTCTTTATCAAAAAGTAGGCGTGCGTGACGGTGCGTATGGAAATACTCCATGGGCCCACGAAATGCCAGACCCTGTGACTAAAGTAACTTGGGATAATTACTTGACTATCTCTATGCCAGATGCAAAAGCTGATGGTTTAGAAACTGGAGATATGGTTAAACTAACTGTAGCTACAGGAAGTATACAACTACCAGTGCTCGTGCAGCCAGGACAGACTAAATCTACTTACGGTATAGCGTTAGGTTATGGTAGGGTGCTTCCAGAAGATGTTCAGAATGATCTGAAGGACTTAGGACAAAATGCATATCCACTTGTAGATATGAAAAATGGATTTGCTGATTATACCATAGGCAACGTCCAAATAGAAAAAGTAGTAGGTGCTGCTAAATACGAATTTGGTATCACACAGACACACTACTCTATAGAAGGAAGAGACATTATACGTGAGGCTTCTCTGGAAGAGTACAATGATGACAACAAAGCTGGAAGCTATGTACACAAGCCAAAAGCTATCTCTCTTTGGGATGATTATGATTATAGTAAGGGACATCATTGGGCTATGGCTATCGACCTTAACTCTTGTACAGGATGTAGTGCGTGCATAGTAAGTTGTAGTATAGAAAATAATGTACCTATAGTAGGTAGAGACGAAGTAAGACGGAGACGTGAAATGCACTGGCTACGTATAGACAGATATTATAGTTTCGAGGCTCCTACTGAAAAAGACTTAAGTTTAAGCATAGTACACGGTGGTGATCAAACTGTAACCGCTGGTGAGCATATGACCCAAGAGAAAGTTATGGAAGCTTACTCTGAGGCCTCAGAAGATAAAGATACAGCATATGACTACTACCAAAATGTAAAAGTAGCTCATCAACCTATGATGTGCCAGCATTGTGATAACGCTCCGTGCGAGACCGTATGTCCAGTACTAGCTACTACACACAGCAGTGAGGGCCTTAATCAAATGACCTATAACAGGTGTATAGGTACTAAGTATTGTGGTAATAACTGCCCATATAAGGTACGTAGATTCAACTGGTTTAGATATAACGAAAACGAGAAATTCGACTACCACTTCAGCAACGACCTTGGTAAAATGGTCATTAACCCAGACGTAACTGTACGTTCTAGAGGTGTAATGGAGAAATGTAGCTTCTGTGTACAAAGGATACAGTCTACTAAGCTTACAGCTAAACGTGAAAACCGTAAAATGAAATCGGATGAATTTACGACTGCTTGTGCTCAGACCTGCCCATCTAATGCTATCGTATTCGGTGACTTAAATGACAAAACCAGTGAAATAGCTAAGCTATATGCTAACGATAGATCTTACCACGTGCTAGAGGAGTTAGGTGTAAAACCATCCGTACAGTATATGACTAAGATTAGAAATAACAAAGCACCATTAACTAAAAAAGCTCACTAACTAATATGTATTCAGCAGATATAAGACAGCCGTTAGTAACCGGCGGAAAAACGTACTCCGATGTCACCGCAGACGTCTGTAGACCTATTGAGAACAAACCTACCAATTCTTGGTGGTTAGGCTTTTCCATAGGAGTTCTCCTATTACTTGTATTGGTAGTTACACTGGCCTGGACCGTATGGGAAGGTATAGGTGTTTGGAATACCAATAAGTCTGTGATGTGGGGTTGGGATATCACCAACTTCGTTTTTTGGGTAGGTATAGGTCACGCAGGAACATTGATTTCTGCCGTTCTCTTGCTTTTCAGACAAAAATGGAGAATGTCCATAAACCGATCAGCAGAGGCAATGACAATTTTTGCTGTATTCTGTGCTGCTATATTTCCTTTATTTCATATGGGACGTGTATGGCTAGGCTTTTGGCCACTTCCACTTCCTAATGCACTTGGTTCTCTTTGGGTAAACTTTAATTCTCCCCTTCTTTGGGATGTATTTGCTATTTCTACCTATCTATCAGTCTCTTTAGTCTTCTGGTACTTAGGTCTTATACCTGATATAGCTACTGTAAGAGATAGAGCAACATCTAAAGCCAGAAAATTCTGGTATGGATTTTTTGCAATGGGCTGGAACGGTTCTGCTAAGTCTTGGGGACGATATGAAGTAGTAGCACTTATACTGGCGGGTATCTCTACTCCACTAGTACTTTCGGTACATACTATTGTATCTATGGATTTTGCTACCTCCGTAATACCTGGATGGCATACAACGATATTTCCACCATACTTTGTAGCTGGAGCTATTTTCTCTGGTTTCGGGATGGTACTTACACTATTACTCATCGCTAGATATGTGATGAACTATCAAGATTATATCACTACACAACATCTAGAAGCAATGACCAAAGTTATACTTCTAACAGGATCTGTAGTAGGACTAGCCTATATCACTGAGTTCGTAATCGCTGCATACTCTGGATATGAGTACGAGCAGTATGCGTTTGCCAATAGAATGTTTGGACCGTACGCTTGGGCATACTGGACCATGATGTTCTGTAACCTTATGGCTCCCCAAGTATTTTGGAGTAAATGGGCACGAACTACACCTTGGTTCATCTTTATAATATCTATTGTAGTAAACATAGGCATGTGGTTTGAACGTTTCGTGATTATAGTAACTTCTCTGCACCGAGATTTCTTACCAAGTAGCTGGGTGATGTATCACGCCACGTGGGTAGAAGTAGGTATATTCTTAGGAACATTTGGTTTATTCTTTACTTGTTTCTTCTTATTTGCTAAATTTTTGCCAGTGATCAATATGTCAGAGATTAAAACCATCATAAAAGACAAAGAGTAATATGATTGATAAAAGTATTTTATTAGATGATAAAAAGTTTACTGTAGGCATCTTTGATGACTCGGATAAGCTACTACACGCAGTAGGCACACTGAAAAAGAAAGGTGTAAAAATATTTGATTGTTATACTCCATTCCCTGTGCATCACCTAGATAAAGCATTAGGATACGAGAGAACTAACATAACTATAGGCGCATTTTTATGCGGTATGCTAGGATCACTTACTGGCTTTACATTAGCATACTATATGAATGTGGTAGACTGGCCAATGATTATAGGCGGCAAACCCCAAGATATCTCAGTATTTACCAGTTTTATTCCCGTAATATTTGAACTTACCATTCTATTCACAGCCTTTGGTATGGTTATTCTATTTTTTGCACGTAGCAGAATGATTCACGGGATCAAAGAAGATTTACTGTGTAGAAGACAAACTGATGACCATATGGTTATAGCTATTGACAATGCTGAATCTCAGGATTTATCAAACAGTGAAATCCAATCACTCTTAACAAGTGAAGGTGCTATAGAAGTAGATGGATCTCGTGTATCATTTAATACCTCTCTTACAGATGAAGAGGTCTTAGTACAACAATTAATGACGCAATAATCCGATGAAACTAAACAATATATTAAAGTACGGAATTATCCTTGGCATACCTGCACTTAGCATGGTGTCTTGTATAAGCTCTGGAGACAATCCAGGTATAGAGTATGCACCTAATATGTATATCTCTCAGGCTTACGAACCTTATAGTCAAGAAAAAAAGTTTGATAACAATCCAAATGGAATGACTATGAGACTACCTGTAAATGGCACTGTAGCCCGTGGTCAAGCATCATTTATTTATCCTCATCCTAATACTGGTGACGGATATGCTGCTAGTGCTAGCTTCACACCTTGGACTGCCGCTACTGAAGACAATGTAGCTGAGGGTGAACGATTATATAATATCTATTGCTGGCATTGTCACGGTAAAAAAGGTAATAATGATGGTCCAATTTTCAAGGATAAGAAAATACCTGCACCCTCTTGGCCAAACTACCAATCTGATTACATCAAAGAGCTTCCGTTGGGTAAAGCATTTCATACTATCGTCTATGGTAAAGGTCTGATGGGTTCTCACTCATTCATGTTAGATCCAGAAGAAAGATGGAAAGTAATACATTATGTGAAATCACTTGCATTCGGAGATGACTTCAAATATGCTGAGGACAACACTAATACAATTCTTTCAAGTGAAGATATGGACGCTGATATCAATACTAGTTTGGATAGCCAAGCCAGTGAAACTGTAGTACTAGAAATTCACAATTAATCGAAACTTAATACAATGGGACACCATATCATACAAGAAGTATCGCAGGAAAAATATGTATTCACAGGCAGAGCTAAGATGGTTGCCATCGGACTCTTCGTAATAGGAGCTATACTAGCCAGTGTAGGAGCTATAGATGTGAGAAACAATTGGGATTCTATAGGACAACACGCTACCGAAGAAACACATACAGGAGATGCTGCAGAAGCTCACGACGACGCTGGTCATGGCGATCATCACGCTACGCTAACAAAAAATGATGCCCACACAGAGGGTGCACATGCAGAAGAAGCTCACAGTGATCACGGACCTACGTGGATGAGCAGAGTTTGGGCTAACCTATTACTCAATAGTTACTACTATTGGTTATTCTCAGTAGGAGCTATATTTTTTATAGCTGTAAACTATGTAGCCAACGCGGGATGGGCAGTAATGCTCAAAAGAGTAATGGAAGCACAGAGTGCTTACCTACTGGTAGGATCTATCTTATTGTTTGGTATAATTATAGGTGCTAAAGATACACTGTATCACTGGGTGCAGTACTTTGACAACCCAGAAGCTCCTACCGATGCTATACTAGACAGTAAAGCGTGGTTACTTAATAGTACTTCTCTTTTCTTTTTCATACCGTTTGTACTTATCAGCTGGATACTTATCCGCCTTAAACTAAGAAAAAATAGTATTTCAGAAGACGAGAAAGAAGGTCTGAGCATGTTTAAGAATTCATCACGCTGGTCTGCCTTTTTCATCTTCTTCTTTGCATTTACTTTCTCAGCATTATCTTGGTTAATCATTATGAGTATAGATGCTCACTGGTACTCCACGATGTTCTCAGTATATAACTTTGCCATATCATTTGTCACCGGCTTATCTGTAATGATGGTCATCGTGCAATACTTGAAAGCCAAAGGATATATGGAAATGGTATCTGATGAGGTAGTACACGATTTAGGTAAGTTCATGTTTGCATTCTGTATCTTCTGGGGGTATATATTCTTAAGTCAGTGGTTACTTATCTGGTATACTAACCTTCCTGAAGAAACGGTATATTTTGCAGCTAGATTACAAGGTGGATACCAAACGCTCTTCGCAGTAAATATCTTTATGTGTTTCCTAGCTCCATTCCTTGTCCTTATGATGAGAGGTGCTAAGCGTTCACCAAAAGTACTACTTACTGCTGCCTCTCTAATCTTAATAGGTCACTGGATAGATACTTATCTACTTATCATGCCAGGTGCTGTGGGAGACAAAGCCGGAATAGGAATGCTAGAGATAGGAACTGCAATAGCATTTGCAGGTATATTTATATATGTAGTTCTTAATTCTTTAAGTAAAGCAAATATGTATCCTATCAATCATCCATATGTACTAGAATCTGCCAACCACGATGTGGGGCCATAAGATTTAAAGAACTTCATAAAAAAGGCTCTCGAACATAGTTTGAGAGCCTTTTTTTATACAATATTATTCTAATAAAATTCTAGGTACTCTGTTCTGTCGGTCCAATGCTCTTTGAAAAGCTAGAAACATAGCAATGATGAATTTCCAACAGATCTATCAAAAGATAATTGGCGACACCTTAATTAGATAGCCTACTTCTTCTTACCCTTCTTTTTCTTTTTAACTGGTGCTTGATTCATAAGTGACTTCCAGTCATCTTTGCTTTCATCTGCCAGTTCTATCGTCTCTGAGTATTCCCCTTTAGTCACCATTGCTCTAGTGATGGGTACGGTAGTATATTCCTCTATAGCTGCTAGGTATTCCTTTTCTTCTTTAGCACAAAAGGAGATTGCTTTTCCTTTAGCTCTGCCTCTACCTGTACGTCCTACTCTATGTACGTAGTTCTCCGCTACATCAGGTATATCATAGTTTACCACGAAATCTATCCCATCTATGTCTATCCCACGAGCGGATACATCTGTGGCTATCATCACTTTGCATGCTCCCGTACGAAATGCCAAGAGCGTAGTTTCTCTATCCGCTTGATCCTTGTCTCCGTGGATAGTGAGTGTGTCTATCTCGGAACGTTCCATTGCATTTTTCACTCGCTCTGCTCGTACTTTGGTGCGTACAAATACCAGAAACTTCTTATCATCATTTTCCTGAAGTAAGCGTTGTAAAAAGAACCGTTTATCATCCATGTCTACAAAGACAATCTGGTGATCCACGTTTTTACTTACAGGATCCTTAGGACTCACCTGGATGCGGATAGCACCACTACCTACCATTTTATAGGCTTGTTTCTTTATCGTAGGGTTAATAGTCGCAGAGAAAAATAGCGTCTGTCGACGTCCCGGTATTTTCTCCACTAAATCACTTATATCTTTAGCAAATCCGAGGTCTAGCATGTGATCTGCTTCGTCTAGTACTAGTATCTCTACTTTATTTAGCTTCAGGTAACCCTGACTGGCTAAATCAAACATACGGCCGGGAGTACTTACGATGATATCCATCCCTTCTAGCAACTTACTGATCTGATGATCTTGCTCTACTCCTCCATAGATACAAAGTGCTTTCACCTTCGTATGCTTTCCTATCTCATTAAAAACATGGGTAATCTGTTGAGCAAGCTCACGTGTAGGTGCCATTACGATAGCTCTAACAAAGCTGCCTTTTTCAAACGCTTTGAACTGTATCTGCTGAATTTTATCGATGATAGGGATAGCGAAGGCTGCTGTTTTACCCGTACCTGTTTGAGCTATGGCCAATACGTCTTCACCTCGTTGTATGTGAGGGATACATTTGAACTGAATATCCGTGGGTCTCCGAAAGCCCATCTCATACAGGTTTCGCTTTACTTCTGTGGATAGTCTATATTCTTCAAATTTCATTGCACTGCAAATGTAGGACAAAGTATAATTTTAAGTTTAAGTTTAAATTTAGAATTAAAGGTTTTGAGTGTATGGGTGAAAAGAGTAAAAAACATACACGGGTCATAAGTAAAGACGTGAAAGAGTGCCAAGGTGAAAAAGCTCCGAGTTTAATCACAGGTAAGAAAAAATATCGTCTGATAGTAGAGTAGCACCAAGAAATATATAGTCCACACCCAGCGAAAGGCATTATACTAAAAATATTTCCCAATTAGTTTTAGTAATCAGCTCAATATATGCAATTTAGAATCTTAATCTTTCACGAAGTAATCGATAAGTCTTTCTTCATTCCGTACCTTCGCGGTAACATGAGTTTACACGATTTACGATTAGAAGTAATGTCAACCATAGGAAAATCTATGGATGATTTACTAGTTAAATTTTTAAAACCTATAGAATCTAACTGGCAACCATCAGATTTACTCCCTGATTCACGTAATCCGGAGTTTTTTGATGAAGTAAAAGAAATACAAGAGATAGCCAAAGAAATGGACTATGATCTGCTAACAGTTCTTATAGGTGATACTATAACCGAGGAAGCACTTCCCACATATGAATCTTGGCTGATGGACGTAGAAGGCGTCAATCAGCAATACAATGATGGTAAACCAAACGGATGGAGCCAATGGGTACGTGGATGGACAGCTGAAGAAAACAGACACGGAGATCTTCTAAATAAGTACCTCTATATCTGTGGAAGAGTAGATATGCGTGAAATGGAAATCACTACACAACACCTTATCAATGACGGTTTTGACATAGGCACAGACAAAGATCCTTACAAAAACTTCGTATATACTAGTTTTCAAGAGCTCGCTACTAACGTATCACATAGAAGAGTAGCTACTCTAGTGAAAAAAACGGGTAATTCTCTACTCGCTAAAATCAACGGTATTATAGCAGCTGACGAAGCTAGACACGCTACTGCATATTCAGAATTTGTAAAACGCATATTTGAGATAGACCCTAGTCAAATGATGACAGCATTCGAAGATATGATGCGTAGAAAAATAGTAATGCCTGCTCACTTTATGAGACAAACAGGAGATAAAGCTGGCGAACTATGGGAACACTTTAGTGATGCGGCCCAGCGTACTAAAGTATACACTGCACAAGACTATATAGAGATACTATCTAGCCTAATAAAGGAGTGGGATATAGAACATATCACAGACTTAAATGAAGTAGGCGAGAAAGCTAGAGACTATTTGATGAGACTGCCAGACAGACTACAGGGGGTAACTAACCGCATGAAAGAGCCTGAGAAAGAGTACGAGTTTAAGTGGATAGGAATGCACTAAAGCCAGTTTAAATTTACGCTTAGGTCTAGGTTTAAATTTCATTCAAACTATGTTATCTGGTAAATACCGAAAAAATGTTATTGTAGGTGCGGAAGTGACCATAGTACAAAAGCACCATCAACGCTCAGGTGAACTAACAACTGGTTTTGTAAAGCGATTACTTACAAAGTCAGTAGAACATACGCACGGCATAAAAGTAGAGCTAGATACTGGAGTAGTAGGTAGAGTAAAGAATGTCATAGAAGAGGATGAATAACGGCTATACACTTTTACTTATACCTCCATCATTTTTCTAGATAGCCTGCTTCTATATGATTTACTAACTTCGTATCAAATAATGAGCAACTTCTACGACTTAACAGTAAAAACACCCTCAGGACAAGAACTTAACATGGCAGACTATAAAGGAAAGCCAGTCTTGATCATAAATACGGCTACTAAATGTGGACTAACTCCACAGTTTGATGGCTTAGAAAAACTACACCAAGACTATAAGGATAAAGGATTAGTAGTCCTAGGTTTCCCTTGTAACCAATTTGCAGGACAAGAGCCCGAGACAAACGATTCTATAGTAGAGGCATGCAAAATAAATCACGGTGTTACATTCCAACTCACTGAGAAAGTAGATGTAAACGGGAGTGATACTCACCCAGTTTTTAAACATCTCAAAAAAGAACAAGGTGGATTTTTAGGATCTAAAATCAAGTGGAACTTCACCAAATTTTTAGTGAATAAAGAAGGGAAAGTAATAGAACGCTATGCTCCTACTACTATCCCAAGCAAGATTGCAGGAGATATAGAAAAATCCCTATAAACTTAATATTCCTTCTGTAAATCTTCTTTTATAGTTACTTTTATACCTTGAAAACCTCAAGCGTTTTAAAAGGAAAGTCTTGTATAATAACTTGGTTGGATTACTCCAATCCTTGGTTAAAGTTCAGTCCATTTATTTTCTTGTATGCACTGATTATTTATAAGGACTATAATCCGAACTTGGTAGGAGATGAATCTACGTACCTCAACTTTGCTACTAACCTTACCAATGGTTTTTACTCACCTCCTGCTCCAGATTTTAACCTATGGGCAGGTCCTGGTTACCCACTTATTTTAGCAGCTTTAGTGTATACTGGTCTACCTTATGTTTTACTTCTCTCGTTTAATGTGCTCTTTATTTTCGGAGCTGTTATGCTGGTATATCATTCTATCAGATTATTCGCATCTGTAAGAAGATCCAGCATATTCGCACTCTTTCTAGCGGCATATCTCCCTATCACGAAGCACTTACATCTACTACATACAGAGTGTTTTACTTTCATATTAGTAGCTCTAATTGTGTACTTCGTTATGAGAACAGCATTGGCTGCTTCAGCTTCTAAACTGAATGGATTGATTATAGTTCTTCTCATTACTTGGCTATGCCTCACTAAGGTAATCTTTGGCTATGTGCTTACAATCACCTTAACCTTAGCATTAGTAGGCCTTAAAACACCTCTGCGAGACCATCTGAAAAATACTATCCCTACACTCACACTCGCTCTTTTACTGTGTGCCCCTTGGCTCTACTACACATACACTATTACCGGTAAGCCATTCCTATGGGCAGATAGTGGTACTATGTCACTATATACCATGAGTACACCGTACGAAGGGGCAGTAGGAGACTGGAAAAGTGAAGACAATCTGCTAAAGGACTCTAATCATCAAAATTTCATATTAGACATCACAAAGCTTACTCCTGTAGAGCAAAATACAGCTTATCAAGCTAAGGCAATTAAAAATATAATCTCTCACCCTAAAACATATGCTAGGAACTGGGTCTGTAATATTTCCAGAATGCTTTTTGAACTCCCTTATACTAATAATGATATAGGTCTAGCTCCGCTAAAGTCCATAATCCCACATATAATCTTACTACCATTGCTGGTACTGTCGGTGTTCTTTCATCTAAACAAACCTAGCTCAGCTCCTAATATTATCTCGTTAATGGCTCTATCCTTCTTTATTTACTTTGCCGGGTCTAGTCTGGTAAGTGCAATGGGTAGGATGTTTTTTATAGCTGTACCGTTTCTGATGGTTTATGTGGCCTATTTCACGCAAGGTGTACGACTAAAGCGTAAGGACAAATCGCTCAGTATTGAGCTAAAAGCTCCCATCCTTTAACATTTCTTATTCCCCCCTAATAAAAAAAGAGCAAAATTGGTGCCTGCTCTTTTACTTATTAGTTTATTATGACGAATTCGCCACGGCAGATAAGAAATCTCTAATTTGCCTAAAAAACAAAAGGAGTAAACGCTAGGTCTACTCCTCTTAAAATTGTTGTTGGAATACGATGAATCCTCCTACGCTTTGCTTCGGCGGATAAGAAATCTCTAATTTGCCTAAAGGCAGAAGAGCTTTCTTACATCATACCACCCATACCGCCCATATCTGGAGCACCATGACTGTGTGGTTTTTCGTCTTCTGGTATATCAGCTATAATACACTCTGTAGTAAGTAGCATACTCGCTACAGAAGCTGCATTTTCTAATGCTACACGACTCACTTTAGTAGGGTCTATAACACCTGCTTTTATGAGATTTTCGTATACATCTGTTCTCGCATTGTAACCGAAATCTTTCTTACCATCTTTTACTTTTTGGATAACTACTGATCCTTCACCGCCAGCGTTAGCTACAATTTGTCTCAATGGCTCTTCTACCGCTCTTCTGATGATATTGATTCCTGTGTTTTCGTCAGCATTATCACCTACCAAGTCAGCTATAGCTTCTATCGCTCTTACAAAGGCAACTCCACCGCCAGCAACAATACCTTCTTCTACAGCTGCTCTAGTAGCTGCTAAAGCATCATCCACTCTGTCTTTTTTCTCCTTCATTTCTACTTCAGATGCAGCACCTATATAAAGTACAGCTACACCACCAGATAACTTAGCCAGTCTTTCTTGTAGTTTTTCCTTATCGTAGTCAGAAGTTGAATTTTCTATCTCAGCTTTAATCTGTTTGATTCTTCCTTTGATATCGGCAGCTTTACCAGCACCGTTTACGATTACAGTATTTTCTTTATCAATAGTAATTTTTTCTGCCGTACCTAGCATTTCTAGCGTAGTATCTTCAATCTTACGACCTTGCTCTTCGCTTATTACTACACCTCCAGTGAGAGTTGCGATGTCTTGTAACATTGCTTTTCTTCTGTCTCCAAAACCTGGAGCCTTTACCGCAGCTACTTTGAGCGAGCCTCTAATTTTATTTACTACCAAGGTAGCTAGAGCCTCACCTTCTACTTCCTCAGATATAATCACCAAAGGCTTACCTGTTTGAGCAGTTTGCTCTAGTATAGGAAGAAGTTCTTTCATACTGCTTATTTTCTTATCACAGATAAGGATATAAGGAGATTCTAAGTCGGCCTCCATTTTTTCAGTATTAGTCACGAAGTATGGAGATAGATATCCTCTATCAAACTGCATCCCTTCTACTATTTTTACTTCTGTTTCGGTTCCTTTAGCTTCTTCTACAGTGATTACACCACTCTTACCTACTTTCTTCATCGCGTTTGCTATCAGCTTACCGATAACTTCGTCATTGTTTGCAGAGATTGATGCTACCTGACCTATTCTATCAAAGTCATCACCTACTTTCTCGCTTTGTGCAGCAAGACTAGCTTTGATTCCTATCACAGCCTTGTCTATACCTCTTTTAAGGTCCATCGGATTAGCACCTGCAGCTACATTCTTTAGTCCTCCAGCTACTATAGCCTGAGCTAAAACTGTAGCAGTGGTAGTACCGTCACCTGCAATGTCTGCAGTTTTAGACGCTACTTCTTTTACCATCTGAGCTCCCATATTTTCTACAGGATCTTTCAGTTCTATTTCTTTAGCCACAGTCACACCATCTTTAGTGATGTTAGGTGAACCAAATTTCTTATCTATTACTACGTTTCTACCTTTGGGTCCTAGAGTTACCTTTACTGCATTAGCTAGTTGATCTACTCCTCTTTTAAGTTTGTCCCTTCCTTTGGTATCAAATAATATTTGCTTTGCCATTTTCTTATTTCTATTTAGTTAAAATGAAATTAAACAATTGCGAGAATGTCAGATTCTCTCATCATTAATAAATCTTTGCCATCTACTGCTAGCTCTGTACCTGAGTACTTACCATAAAGTACGATATCTCCTACCTTAACAGTGGTAGGTTCGTCTACTTTACCTGGGCCTACAGCTATCACGGTACCTTTCTGTGGTTTCTCTTTAGCAGTATCTGGGATATAGATGCCACCTGCAGTTTGTGTGACTGCTGCTGCTGGCTCTACCAATACTCTGTCTGATAACGGTTTAATGTTCATATTTATATTAAAATTATGTGTTGTATTTACAATGCATCATACTCTGTGCCAATAGCTAAAGAACGACATTTTAACACAGGTATAAGTCATAGTGTCAGCATACAAGTTAAGAAGGTTGAGACACTTTACTAATCGTGCTTAATTTGGCACAGTAATCCTAACTATTAAAGCATAAAAAAAGCCCGTTAAAACGGGCTTATATTTTCACTCTTAGCGTGTATCTCTTAATTTAGACCTACTCTACTAATTCTACATCTGCACCTTCCAGCATTTCCTGTGCTTCTGCATTGTTAGCAGGATCACCAGCATCCTGAATTGGTGGAGCAACTACTCCAGGAGCCAAAGGAGTAGAATTCTCTATTCTTTCTAAAAACTCGTTTTGCTTAGCAGTGTCTGGAGCATACACGAATCTACTACCTACTGCTGCTAAAACTAAAACTAGAGCTAGCGTCCAAGTTGCTTTTTCTACAAACTCATTTGTTTTCTTCACTCCTGCTATTTGATTAGCTGCAGAAAAGTTAGCTGCAATTCCTCCACCTTTTGGATTTTGGATTAAAACTACTAATATGAGTAAGATAGCTGCTATAATAGCGATGATCATTAGTGTTGTAAACATTGTATTTTATTCTTTTTGAAGTTGTTGTAATTCTTTTATAAGGGCGGCAAAATACGCTGATTTTTTAGGATTTCGCAAACTTAATTTTTCATATCCCTCTATCGCTTTGCTGTGATATCCTTGTTTTGCATAAAGCTCTAGTAATGTTTCACTTAGGACATCCATACTATCTACCTCACTTTCTTCAGCTTTATTCTGAGCACTATAAAAAGCACGGTTTTGGATAGGTCGCTTACGTTTAGTGGCTAAAAACTGGTCCAATAGCTGCTGCACCTTATCAGGTGATTTCCTCAAAGGAGTAGTGTCTTTTTTATCCTCTCCCACATTATTAAGCCACGCAGTAAAATCTTGCTCACCCCGCTTTTCTGCTTCTTCTTTTTGCTCTATCAGCTTAGATAGCTCTTCTTCAATGTTATATACAACAGTATCAAAACTAAGAGGCTTTTTCTTTGGAACTACACTGACTTTAAGAGCTTCTAACTCCTTGAGCGGGTCATATTTTACTATTTTATCGAAATCTATCTTTTCTACTAAAAATGGTGCACCAGAGGCTACTATCTCAGCGGGCTCTTGCAAACTAACTTCTATATTTTCTATTTTTTCTTGAGGTACTCTTCCATTATCTACTGGTTTTTCTAGCAGCTCTACTTTAGGCTTCTGCTTTATATCTGAACCTGCCAATATTCCATCTATCTCCATTTGAATGATAGGCACGGCTATTTCCTCAACAGCTAATTTTTCGTCATTTTCAACTGCCGTTTTAATCTCAGAAACAATGGGCTCCAGTTCTTCAGCATCGAGCACCTCAAGCACTATGCTCTCTTCCTCCTGACTCACTACTTCTTGAGAAGTGTGCATCATATTGAAGAGCATAACTCTGTCTCCGATGTAGGTACTCGCCAGTCGCAAATGCTTATTCTGCTGATAAGAGTCTACATTAGCATACCCCTTTGCTATAAGTACTTGAAATGTAGCACACCACGGCGAATTCTTGAGCTCTTCTCGGAGCATTAGGATCTCTTCCTCCCCTATTTTACTTGGGTTTTGGATCAGTGCCGGTATATCTAACCAAGTACTTACCAATTGATAGCGGCTTTATTAAAAATAGACTGTATGAGCATATCTGAGATCTCTTCTGCCAGCTCCTTCTCTACGGTATTAAAATCTTTCGTAGCATCAAAATCTTGAAAATTAGAAAATGACTGCTCAAAAGAAAGCTTGGGATCACTCTTACAAACCAGTTTCACATTAGCTACGATAGTAAGTCTATTGAGCGTAGCATTATCAGAACTTTGAGCAGATGCTGGACTTACTGTAAAATCAGTAATTTCGCCACTAAACTCAAAGTCTCCTTCCTTCTCTGTAATACTCATATTAGTCTCTGAAATAAACTTCTGTTTTAGTCCCTCAGTAAGTGTCTGGCTAAGCAATGGAGAGTTTATAGACGCATTATTTTCAAAGAATGCCACTGAGAACGTCTTCACTTCAATAGGTATACTCGTACCACTAAATGAATAAAACCCACAAGAAGAAAGCACAGAAAATGCTCCTACTAATACAGCAAGTAGTATGATGTTAGCTTTCGATTTCATATTGCTTTATTTTTCGGTACAGTGTACGCTCAGATATGCCCAGTTCTTTAGCAGCCTTTTTTCTTCTACCGTTATTTTTCAGGAGAGCCTTTCGAATTAGCTCTTCCTCTTTAGCTTCTAGCGAGAGTACCTCATGCTCACTTACGGAATCTCTATCTTCTATAACTACGTGTTCATATACATCACTGTCCTCCTCATGACGCTCGCTGCGTGTGGACGAATAGTTAGACTCATTGTTCGTGTTCTCATTGCTCAGCATCCGTGTAAACTTAGCCTTACTGGGTTCTGTAGACTCTTCGTTTGCATCATTATTGTCCAACATCCCAAACACTACCTTGCGGAGTTCGGAAACGTCTTTTTTAAGGTCTATAAGCACCTTATAAAAGATATCTCTTTCTGACACATCACTTTCTTTACCCGCTTCTTTAAAGAGTGCTGGCAGGTTGTTTTCTGCTCTGGCAGGCAAGTACTTGCGAATAGTATCTGCATCTATTCTAGGGTCTTGTTCCAGTACCGCTATTTGTTCTGCTATATTTTTTAACTGACGAATATTTCCCGGCCAGCGATAATTCATCAATATTTTCTCTGCATCTAAACTGAGCTCAAAAGACTCCTGTCTGTATCTCTCCGATGCATCAAAAGCAAACTTCTGAAATAGTAGGACCACATCTCCGGGTCGCTCTCTAAGGGGTGGCACTGCTATAGGCAATGTAGAAAGTCTATAGTACAGGTCTTCTCTAAACTTATTTCTATCTACTTCGGTAATTAGATCTCTGTTGGTAGCGGTAATGATACGTACGTCTGTCTTCTGTACCTTACTACTCCCTACGCGAATAAACTCGCCATTTTCAAGTACACGGAGCAGTCTGCTCTGTGTTTCTAATGGTAACTCCCCTATCTCGTCTAAGAAGATAGTACCTCCATTAGCCGCCTCAAAATACCCTTTTCTATTGTCTAAAGCACCAGTAAAAGAACCTTTGTCATGTCCAAAAAGCTCTGAGTTAATCGTTCCCTCTGGAAGTGCACCACAATTGATAGCTATAAAAGGACCGTGCTTACGCGGGCTGAGTTGATGTATTATTTTGGAAAATGATTCTTTACCACTTCCACTCTCTCCCTGTATGTATACGGTAAGCTCTGTGGGAGATACACGCATGGCAGTTTGCAAAGCATAGTTGAGCTTTGAAGAGTTTCCTATAATCCCAAATCGTTGTTTTACTTGTTGTAAATCCATTAATTGACTGCAAAAATGGCAGATTTTTTTGGTTTAATGGCAGACTTTTCGATTAAATTTAATGATTTAAATAACGAAGGTCGAAAGACCTAAAAATAGCAAGGCTCTACTTAAGCAATAACAGCATTACAAAAATTAACAAGTCGGACTATGCCAGCAAACACAGATTCATACTTTTATTCACCTTGTCCCAAAATATTCGTCAGGAAGTTACGAGATCAAGTCCAGTTAAATCTACCTCAATGAGTAATTCTGAACCGTAATATTATACGGCATGATAGCCTGTACAGTATGTGAAGTGCCCCATCTATCTAAATCATTTAGCTGCTTTACGTACTGCTCAAAACCTGTATTTTTACTTAGCTCAACTAATCTTTGCTGTGCACTGATATTGCCTTGCATTTTATCCAATATTAGATTGATAGGGTCTTGTACTTTAGGGTATTCTCCAATCTTATACTCTGTAAGTTCAGCTTCTTTAGCAGCATAGGCTATAGCATCATCTAGTCCGCCTAATATATCTACTAAACCTACTTCCTGAGCCATCACACCAGTCCATACTCTACCTTGAGCTATCTCGTGTACTTGCTCTTTGGTCATTTTCCTGCCTTCAGCCACACGGCTTAGGAAGGTATCATAAATCTTGTCTATTACACTTTCTATGTATTCTCTCTCGTCTGCTTTCATGGGTCTGTCTATTCTACCCATGTCTGAGTGCTTTCCAGTACCTACATACTCAAAGGAGAGTCCCATTTTGTCTTCGAGCAGTTTCTGTGCATTGGGTATCAGACCAAATACTCCTATAGAACCTGTCACAGTAGTAGGCTCTGCAAAAATCTTACGAGCCGGAGTAGCTATATAATACCCTCCACTAGCAGCTACATCACTCATACTCACTATTAATGGTTTCTCTGCAGCTAGTAGCTTAGCTTCTCTCCAGATTATATCACTGGCTAGTGAGCTTCCACCTCGGCTATCTATGCGGAATACTACTGCTTTTATCTTTTTGTCTTTTCGCACTCTCTTAAGTGTAGCAGCCATATCGTCTGCTGCTATCTGAGTACCATCACCTTTACCTCCTACTATGTCTCCACTAGCATAGACCACCGCTATACGATCTGCCCCACTGCCTTGAGGAGTCAGTGCACGTGCATATTTCTGCTCACTGATAAGTGGTACTTTAGTCTCATCTTCTACACCCATACGCTTTTTCATAGCACTGTAAAACTGATCTCTATATACGGTAGCATCTATATATCCAGCAGCTTTGAAGTCTGCTACTGAGCGAAGTTTTAATGCGTCCGCATCCGCTTTTAGCTTCTCTATACTGATACCTCTAGAATTCGATATAGCCTTGAGTGTCTCGTCAAATACAGAATTGATATACGTCTGTATCTGCAGTCTATTCTCTGGACTTAAGTCCTTACGCGTATATGCTTCTACTGCTCCTTTAAATTTACCTGCTCTTATTGCTTGTATCTCTACGCCTAGTTTCTCTAACGCTCCTGCAAAGAAGGATACTTGAGCTACCATACCTGTAAATGACATTTCTCCTTCAGGATTTACAAATACACTGTCCGCTACACTGGCTAAGTAGTACGTAGGAAAATAATAGTAGTCGGCATAGGCATACACGAACTTTCCACTCGTTTTGAAGTCTTCTAGTTTGGCTCGCACCTCACTAAGCTTTGCATAGCCCGAAGAAAATGCCGTAAGGTCTAACACTACCCCTTTTATTTTATCATCTGTCTTGGCACTCTCTATCGTTCGAAGAATTTCATTAAGACCAATTGGTAACTGCGTATTGGGATCTAGTGTAGCTAGGACTGCAAATGGGCTACTATTAGATACTTTATCCTCAAGTGGATAGTTTAGTTTCATGTTAAGCACGCCATTACTAGGAACTTCTACCTCAGGTGAAGAGCTGGCTATTACGCCCGCTATCAATATAAAAATGAGTATAATAAATAAAACAGCCGCTACAATATAACCAAGGGCTGAGGCTAAAACTACTTTAAAAAATCGCATATGATCTTACTAATCTGTTGTGTTTAATAAACTAAAAACTTAGCGGTATACGCATCTGTTTTAGTTTTTATTACAACGAAGTAAAGACCTTGACTGTGACCGTGAAATGGAATATCGGTTAACACCGACGATATATCGTTTAATAAGATTTGTTGCCCTGCAGAGTTCCATACTTGCACTTCTACAGCACCCGCAGGCAGTTTAGTCAAAACTACATTTTGATGTACCCCATCATAGAAAATACTTAGCTCTTGTGAAGCTATATCAACTGTACTAGCAGTCCCTATAGAAAAACGCACTGGAATCGTAATCGTCTTCCCGGCTTCATCTTTTAGGTCTATAATCAAATTATCTGTATAGTCACCGTCAGTTACACCTAAGAAGTCTACTACTATCTGCAAAGCCTCTCCTGCAGCTACTGAGCTAGCAGATGAAACTATCTTAAGATTATTGCCTGATGTACTTGCCGCAGATACTCCTGTCCAGTTCGTATTTCCAGTATTGGTGATAAAAATATTCTTACGCTCATTGTTTCTCACAAAACCATAATCTATAGCAGACTGTGCTATTTCAGCTTCTTTAATCACGGGCTTAGTATCTGTAGCTCCTATAGTATTAATTCGTTCGATGAATTCTGGATGATCTACAAATGGATTTCTATTTTTTTGATACCCAAATATTTTCTCATTTCTCTGTACATCCCAGGCTGTAGGCTGATTATCTATATGCCACTGTTTCAATAGAGCCTCTTGACCGTCTATAAAATTACTGTAATCTTGATAACGGATAGCAAAGTATATCATAGCTCTAGCTGTAGCTCCTTTTTGCTCGTCTCTAGGTTCAAAAAGACTACCACCTAACTTACTTCCCCCTTCTGTCCAACTGGGAGTGCCGGTTACTACTCCAAATGGATAACTACCTCTTCTACTATTGGCATTTACATCCGTAGGAAAAAGGTGATGAATATCTGCTTTCTCTGGTTCATTACTACTAAAGAGGCTCTGTGGCCACGTATGCTCGCAGTTAAAGCTACTAGAGTTAGCACCGCTTCTTGTATTAAAAGTAGCCTCTCTGCCTGTGTACACACACGTCACTTTACCCGCTAGGTTATCTATATCTCCGTACATGTTATCACGAGCACCGGTATATCCTAGGTTAATATATCCTGCAGCGAGTATCGTTTTCAATTCATCTTTTAGATCTTGGTAGCTCTTATTGAAAGTAGCTGAGTAGTAGGTTCCTTCATACTTACCATTTCCTACCAAGTCTACGCGAAATTCTGACCCATCAGCTAACACAAAAATGAGCTCGGAATTATACACTAGGTTATGTCTGGGCTTAAAAGTAACCCGCAGCACCTCAGTAGCACCTGCGGCTATACTAGCAGTAGGCAAGGAATAAGTGAAATCCGTATTGTATATATTGACTGCGTCTATAGTCACCAAAGAGCTTGTTGTATTCGTTACGTTTAACACTAATTCTTTATCTGCAGTGGTGAGCACATCCCCAAAATCAAGCTGTGATACTGAAAGTGTAATCTGGGCGGATGCAAAAGCAGCAATAAAAATAAGTAGACAGGTGATTTTTCTCATTGGGACAAAGGTAGGTTTATCACTTTATCATATGGTGTAATCCTATCGCACTTTTTTTAGATCAGGAAGGATAAGCAATAATCCATCACCAGAAAACTCCTGTAAATCTGGGATAGCGGGAAGCAATAGACTAAGCTTATAGCTCTTGTACGAGTTAGCTTTAACATAATTCCACTCTATCGTACCGATATAGCCAGATTGGAAATACTGTAATCTCATTTTCAACTTATCCGCCAACATACCAAAAATTTTCACATCCGTAAACGGATATACACTTTTAGCAGAAAGCTTATAACTAGACAAAATCCCCTCTATCATGAAATACTTTCCTCTGTATTTGTACATTGAATCCCTACCTTTAAATTTTACTTTATATGTACGACTAAGCGGCTTAGAAATCACTTTAACTCCTAGATTCTCGTCCCATACAGACTTGTAAACTGACCGAAACTGCCTAGGCTTTGTTTTTGTGTACGGTACACCCCTTATAGAATCTACTATTGGCACCTGTGCTAAGCCAATATCATAGCTAATATTTTGAGCATTAACATTCAAAAAAATGATTAGAAGGAATACTAAATATACGTACTTCATAAGTTTTTCACAATTACAGCCCAAATATAGCACAATCTTATCTTAAAATTACCTTTGTCACATGCTATCGCAACTATCAGCCATTAGCCCTATAGACGGGAGATACAGAAGTAAGGTACAGGAGCTTGCTCCTTACTTTTCTGAATACGGACTTTTCAAATACCGCGTATGGGTAGAAATAGAATATTTCATTGCATTATCTCAGCTCGATTTAGAACAGTTTCCTGCCTTGTCTGAAGAGGAGACCAACTTCTTAAAAGACATTTACCAGGACTTTAGCGAGGCAGATGCTCAAGAAATAAAAGACATAGAGAAAACTACCAATCACGATGTGAAAGCAGTAGAATACTTTATTAAAGAGAAACTAAAAGGCACTAAAATAGAAGAATACAGTGAGTTCGTACACTTTGGGCTTACGAGTCAGGATGTGAATAACACTGCTATCCCTTTTAGCTTACAACTGGGTATAGACGAAGTAATCATCCCTAACATAAAGCAGCTGCACGAGTCTCTTACTTCCTTTGCAGAGCAATGGAAAAAAGTACCTCTGCTTAGTCGTACCCACGGTCAAGCGGCTACACCTACCACGGTGGGCAAAGAGTTTGCCGTATTCGCAGAAAGAATAAAAGTACAGCTGGATACACTCATAGAAACTCCTATAAGTGCTAAATTTGGCGGAGCTACAGGATCATTCAATGCACACAGACTCGCCTTTCCTCAGATAGACTGGCCAGCATTTGGTGATGAGCTAGTGGCTAATCTAGGACTAGTACGCAGTTACCCTACTACTCAAATAGATCATTATGATCAGTTAGCTGCGGTATTTGATGCTATGCGACGTATCAATGTGATATTTATGGATTTTGCTAAAGATGCATGGCAATACATCAGTATGGACTTTTTCAAACAACGAATCATAGCAGGAGAAGTGGGCAGCAGTGCTATGCCTCACAAGGTGAATCCGATAGATTTCGAAAATGCGGAAGGAAACTTTGGAATAGCTAACGCTTTACTGGACCACCTCAGCAATAAACTACCCATTAGTAGATTACAACGTGACCTTACCGATAGTACCGTACTCAGGAATGTAGGGGTACCTCTTTCTCATATGCTCATAGCCTTCAAAAGCTTGGGAAAAGGCATGAGTAAACTCATCCTCAATGAAGATGCTATCCATGCGGACCTAGATAAAAACTGGGCTGTAACCGCGGAAGCTATCCAGACGATACTCAGAAGAGAAAAAGTAACTGGAGCATATGAGCTCCTCAAAGACCTCACCAGAACTAATGATGGAATCAATGAAGCCTCTATTAAGACTTTCGTAGAGAAGCTAGACTTACCGGAGAGTGTGAAGGCAGAGATAAGAACTATCACCCCATTTAACTATCTAGGATATGCCGCAGAGTAAGAAAACCCTAGTCATAGGAGCTACTCCTAAGCCAGAACGATATGCATACATAGCCACAGAAATGCTGCACGATTTCGGGCATGAAGTCGTACCTTATGGGATTAAAAAAGGAACCATAGGTGACTATACCATACTCAATGAGTGGCCAAGCAGCCAAGAATTCGATACCATCACACTTTACATCAATCCTGCACTACAGGAAGGATTCTATGATCAAATCCTCGCTCTAAAACCCAAAAGAATCATATTTAATCCTGGGACCGAAAACTCTGCCCTAGAAGAAATGGCAAAGGCCAAAAATATTAAAACACTAGATGCTTGTACATTAGTACTTTTGCGTACCAATCAATATTAAAAACAATAATCCAACATGAAAAAGACAACCCTATACCTTAGCATCATTCTACTTGCACTAGCTTGTACTCCTAGTCAAGACGCAATGAAGATGGGAATATCAGAATTTGAAAAGTCAGAAAAAACAGGTACCAAAGAAGGGCTTGCAGAACTAGCCATACTTCATAAAAATTACGGATTGAAATATACTGATGCCGAAGCCAATAATTACTTATACGCTGCTGGTCAATACTACTTCTACGAGAACAATAGCGCAGAAGCAATGCCACTACTTACAGAATATCTCTCAAGAGACGACAGTACAGACAGGTTTAGAAATGCTGCGATAAACTTAGCCATACTCCACGGTAAAGTAACAGCATACGAACAAGTAGACACCCTTATTAGCAGAATATTAGATACTGACAATCCTCCTACCGCTGCTCAGTGGCAAGATATAGTAAAGCTCTATGAAGACAAAGTGACTTCAGCTGTTAATCTAAAAACAGAGGACTTCGAAAGACTAACCATGGCTTACACCGCTACTGGCAGATTCACTAAAGCAATAGCTAGCCTAGACACCGCCATAAAGAAATATCCTGAAAATGAAAAACGCCCCAATCTTATATACAGAGCAGGGTTCATAGGGTGGGAATACCTAAAAGATGTACAGGTAGCTCAGCTATACTACGACCAGTTTTTGACAGAATACCCCAATGATCCCAAGGCGGGAGAAGTGAAGCAAATACTCACTTCCGGGATGCTGAATATGAGTGATGAAGCAATACTCGAAATGCTCAAAGGAAAAGGGAAATAATGCCGATAGCACTCATCACAGGCACTACCTCAGGCATAGGAAAAGCTACTGCAGATACGTTAGCCAAGGAAGGATATGACCTCATACTTAACGGACGCAGACTGGACAGACTAGAACAGCAAGCCCTAGAATTAACCAATACATACGGAATAAAAACATACTTGATGCACTTGGACGTGCGTCACGCTGAGTCCGTGATTGATGCTATAGCTAATCTCCCAAAAGACTGGAAAAAAATAAACGTGCTGGTAAATAATGCTGGTCTAGCTGCTGGACTTGGCACCTTGGAAACGGGTAGTTTGGACCACTGGAATGCTATGATAGATACCAATGTGAAAGGTTTACTGCACATCTCTAGAGCTACAATCCCACTCCTAAAAGAGACCAAGGGTCATATCATAAATATAGGTTCCATAGCCGGAAAAGAAGTTTATCCAGGCGGCAATGTATACTGCGGAACCAAACACATGGTAGATGCACTTAATAAGTCAATGAGACGAGAACTAGCAGAGTTTGGCGTACGCGTATCTAGTGTAAATCCAGGTGCCGTAGAGACTGAATTTTCTATAGTACGATTAGATGGAGATGAAGCAAAAGCAAAAAATGTATATGAAGGTTTTGAGAACCTAGTAGCTCAAGATATAGCTGACGCCATATGGTTCATACTCAATAGACCAAAACACGTCAATATCAATGAACTAATAATCATGCCTACTGCTCAACCAGCTGCTGGAATAGTAATACGAGACACAGAAATTTAACATACTAACGCTTCTTTGCTTCGCTGGTAACAGGAATTGTCATCAGTGATAATTTACCGTTTTTTATCCATTGCTTCAGATGCCTATCTTTTAAAAAATAAGAGTATTTATCTTCTACCATCACAAAGACTACATCTGCTTTTACCTGACGACTATAAGACTCCGTTGCCTTAGCTATATCCACACCAAAAGATTTGCTTACCGTATGTTTCACCCCCCTTTCAGCAAGATACTTCTCCGCCTGTCTACCATATAACTCGACAGTCTCTAAATCAGAGCTTCTGAGTGTTTTAGTCAGCAATAAAATATGTACCATAGAATTAAACCTTTGAGCTAACGAGGCGGCATAACGTACTTTTTGCTCAGTCTCAGCACACTTAGATAAGGGAAGTAGCAGACTAGCGAATCTTGAAGGTGAATTAGTCTCTTTTACAAACAACAAAGGACACTTTACCGAGGTAGCTAAATCGTAGCATATAGATTTTCGAAGTCGTCCTGACTTAACATAAGAAGTCCCTACTATCACTATGCTATACTCTTCTTTCTGAACTTCTGCAGATACGGCAGCACTAAAGTCCCCTTGCTTTACTATGGTCCTAAGGCTGATTTTTTTGCCCAAAGTAAAATCGCCTAAAAACTTAATGGTGTCTGAAAAAGCAGCGTGGACCTCTCCTATCAGTAATACTGTAATGCTCGCCTTAAACTTTTGTGCTAAATCCAAGGCTTGCTGCTGTGCAATACCAGCCGTAGCACCATCATCTATGGCTAGAAGTATGTGATCAAACTCTATATCCATCTATTCTTTACCTATTAGACAATTAATATCCTGCAGCTCCAGATACTCTAGTATCTCTAGAGTGTATGGTCATCACTGGCACAGTGCTGAGATTTACTAATTGTTGTGAATAGGAATCCATCAACCAACCTGCACTCTCAGTTTCTGTCATCATGAGCATGAGTCCAGCGTTTTGCTCCTCAGCGTAGTGAATACACGTTTCTACCACTTTTACATTATATTTCTCTGCTGTAGTACACGGTATTCCTCTTTCTAATAAATACTTCTCAGTCTGATTCACGTATGCTCTTATGTGTTTTTTAGTTTCTGATGAATCACTCTTAGAAACTCCCAAAATATGTACGGTAGACCCAAACGCTTTAGCCATTTCTATACAATAAGGGACTTTCTGGCGTGTGTTTCTTGAATCTGCTAGTGGCAATAGTATATGCTTTAGCTCTTGTGAACTTGCATTTTCAGTAACACTTATTACCGGACAGTTTGAACTGCTCACTACTTTAAATGCATTGCTACCCATCCACTTTTCTTTCCATCCACCACTACCACGGGAACCCTGGATAATCAGTGAAAAGTCTCCTTCTTTTTCAAGTTTAATAATCTCATCATGTACTAACCCACTTCGATCTACAATATCGATATTTGAATTGTTATCTTTATTAAATTGCTTCAGGTGCTCAACAGATTCTACAAAATAATTGTCTTTACCACCAGTGACGACCAAGGCCGTGATCTCTGAATTGAATTTTAGACTGACACCGTAGGCACTTTGCAGTGCAGCTTTAGATGAATCACTATTGTCAAATGCTAGTAAAATTTTTTTGAAAGCCTTTTCCATTTTAATTTTTAATTAGTTTGCGCTAAAGTTATGCAAAAAATAATAAATGAAAAAATTCAGCGTTATAACTTTTATTAGTTTGCTCATTGGATTTACCAGCGGATGTAGCGAAAAGCCTGAATCTCCATATTTTATTAAGCTAGAAAACGTGAAAGTCGTATCTGCCAGTTTAACTAAAGTGGTGCTTAGTGGAGATGCTGTCTTCAACAATCCTAACGCTCTATCTTGCGAGCTTACTAAGACCAATATTCATATACGAGTAAACGATGTAGATATCACAGATATCAATCAAGACATATCCATAGCTCTTCCTAGAAATAGTAATTTTACACTACCTGTATACTTTTCATTTAACCCCAAGCAACTCTCATCTGAGAATAACGGCTTTCTCAAGAACGCTATAAAGAGCTTTTTAAACAAAGAGATCACCGTAGAGTACCAAGGAGACATTACGGTAAAGGTATTAGGTGTACACTTTGATGTACCTATAGCGTATAGCGAAACAGTAAGTTTAAGATTGAATAACGAGTAAAATTTTGGTGATTAGCTAAATAAAGTAACCCGTATTTAAATGAAAATGTTCTGATTTCTCAGCGTATTTTAATTGAACAAAATTCTACTAACCCTATTTCTTTCCGTAAGCCTTCTTGTCAACTCTCCAAAGTGTAATTCTTTCAATTTATCGGTCGAGGGATTCAGGAAATTATACGGGTCAGCTGTATTTTATGGGGAGCTAGGCAAAAAGCTTACTTAGTCTAAAGAGGAAAAAGTCAGTATCAGATACGCCTCTAAGGTTAGCCCTAAAGAGCTTTATTTTGGAGTTAAAAGA